>ULZB01010478.1_pt1 | contig 13371 bp, 10 predicted proteins | sample 1962691 | NCBI WGS metagenome assembly ULZB01 (sample SAMEA4835878, study PRJEB28245) | human gut metagenome | biome: gut microbiome; material: fecal sample | place: Denmark | collected 2008 | reverse complement strand
GCCACGGACTGACGTCCGCGTGGCCGGAAGGGACATAAGGGCTGGCGCCGAGAAAGGTGGGCGGTGGGTTGTTATTAGGGATAGCGCAAAGCGGGGTTTTCTGTTACGGGAGGGCGGATTTTCTGTTGCGGGGGAGCGGTTTTTCTGTTGCTCTGACTGAAAAATCACTCTGGCACAAGTGTTTTTCGGGATTATTGAGGACAAAAAGACGGGGTGTGATGAGTGATAATTGATAATGACTGAACGAAAAGCGCTCTCTACATATAGGAGCACTGAGATGCCGTGCAATGTGCACCACTGCAGGAGGACACAGACATGATATTGGCGCGGACAGTATAAATACGGCGAAAGTTTACTGTCGCTTGTACCACCATTGAATATATGATGGACATCAAGCCACAGGTAAAGATAAGCACGCACAAAAGCATATGGGTAAGTTTGCGGTAGATAAAAGCGCGCGTTCTGTATTTTTTTTGTAAGTTTGCCATAATTTGTAAATCACACGACATATATAATATATATAATGAAGCACAAAAACTATTTGTTGGGTTTTGTTTTGGCTGCAATCGTTTGCTGCAGCTGCGCCCATTCCTCGATAGGCAATTTGGTAGGCAGCGACCGCGATGAACATGGCTGTATTGGCTCGGCTGGATATACATGGAGCTATGCCCTGCACAGTTGCGTCAGACTGTGGGAGGCTGGTACACGCTTTGATGCCGGCCCCGAGCAGGTATTCCTTATATATAGTGCCGATTCTACATTTGCCGAAATTTTTCCGTCAAGCAGCAAGTCGGTACTTTGCAAACGTGTTAAGGGCACGAATGTGTGGAAAACGCGCAAGGGACACGAAGAAGTGTCGATACAAAACGGCGTTACTTGCGTCAAGGTGAACAATTATAATTATACCAGGGCTAACGACTGACACAGCACACTGTAGCCCACAACTTAAAGCACAAGCACCAACAAGAGCCAATCGCATTGGACCCTTGTTGGTGCTTGCATGATTTGTATGGAAAAGGACAAGTGACGTCCGGACTACAACCATGGGGTATAAAATGAAGCAGCATGCGCCTCACGGCGAACACTGCCTCTCGTCATTTACCTAAAAAACACTATTACCTTATAGCTTGTAATACCTTTATATTGAATGGCAGGCAGATGTGACGCGCTGCGCATTGTTTTGTCATTTTACGTTTGCAAATGTAGTGCTTATTTTCGTTCGCTCCAAACTTTTTAGACAAAGCGACGGTTTTTGTCGACGAAATTATCGTTATGCAACAATTATGCAAGTTGTATTCATTTTGTGCCAGTATATGAAGATAATTACTACGCGTTTGCTACCACTGCGGGGCAAGAACAACTTGATACAGACTTTGTAATAAACGCCGATGACAGAAGCCTCAACCCCACTGCAAGCACCAGCATATATTTTCACAAAGTTTCGACACCGTTCTTTTGATTCTTCTTGAAAAAACGCGTTTTGTTCATCTTTATAAAATGGGATTGTCAAGCCCTGACCGCGCACAGCTTTTTCATACGCACATGATAGGCTACAAGCACCATGGCGCCTGTGAGCACCCACGACAACGGATACACCTGCAACAGCTGTGCAAACCCATGGTAATGCGGACTCACCACAAAGACCCACACCATGCGCAACACGCAAGTGCCGAACACGGTCATGATGGTGGGCAACATGGACTCGCCCATGCCACGCAAGGCAGAACCCGAGATTTCGTAGCTGCAGGCCAGGAACTGAAATAGCAGGACGCCCTGCATACGTATGGCTCCGTAGTGAATGACTTCGGGGTCGGCGGTGAAGAAACTGAGGAAGAAGTGGTTCTGCCAAGTGAACAGAGCGTTGGCAGCAAAACAACCTACAAGGCCCATCAACATGCAGATGCGGAAGATGCGGCGCACGCGGTCGTATTTGCCAGCACCATAATTCTGACCGATGAACGATATGGCCGCACCATTGCAAGCCACGATGATGTAGTAGCAATAATACTCGAAGTTGACAGCCGCAGCCGAGCCCGCTATGGCCGCAGAGCCGTAGCCATTGATGGCACTCTGCACCACCACATTGGACAAGGAGAATACCATGCCTTGCAAACCTGCCGGCACGCCAATTTGCAGCATGCGGCGCAGCTCTTTGCCATAAATGCGCATGTGGTTGAACTGCAACTGCAATGCACCCTTTTCGCGACGCAGCAACACGACTATACATGCGGCACTGACCATATTGGCTATAGCTGTGGCGATGGCCACACCCTCAACGCCAAGGCCGAAGCAGATGACCAACACGAGATTAAGCACGGTGTTAATAACACCAGCCACCACCAAGATGTAAAGCGGACGGCGGGTGTCGCCCACACTGCGCAAGATGGCGGCTCCAAAATTGAATATAAGAAAGAAAGGAATGCCCACAAAGTAAAGACGCAGGTAGAGCACGGCCATGTCGAGCACATCTGCCGGGGTGTCCATCAGTTCGAGTATGGGCCGCGACACGCCTATGCCGATAAGCATCAGCAGCACGCCACTGACGACGCTGACCAATGACACGGTGCTGACGGTGCGCCGCACACCCTCGTCGTCGCGCTGACCAAGGTGATTGGAGAGCACGACATTGGCGCCCATCGATATGCCAACAAAAAGGTTGATTAGCAGACTGATAACGGGTGCGTTACTGCCCACAGCAGCCAAAGCTTTGCTGCTGGCAAAGCGTCCGACCACGGCCACATCGACAGAATTGAACAACTGTTGCAACAAGCTGCTGGCAGCAAGCGGAAGGGCAAATATCAGTATTTTCATAAAAAGAGGACCATTGAGCATGTCCACTTTGGTTGAAGTCTGACTCATTGTATTGTGTGTCGTTATTATAAGTAGGTGCAAAGGTACATCTTTCGGCAGGACTGAGGCTTACCCTTATGACCGTTTTTGGTTTATTTACACGTTACAACCGAGTTATAGAAGGTGCAACGCACATAATGCGCCCCACCTTGAAGTGTTACAGACTGACGCAGCGATAATACATGATTATCAACAATGTAAGCGCCACAACGCTCTTGACGATAAACAATATTTATAAAAAAGTTGTCTTAAAAGTGGGGAAAAGTGGGGGAAAATCCGTACTTTTGGAAATTCTTAGGAGATATGATGAGATTTACAGGTACAATCGATGCCAAGCTCGATGCCAAAGGGCGCGTGTTTTTGCCGTCTGACTTCCGCAAGCAACTTGCTGAGTCAGACCCTCGGTTGGTATTGAAACGCGATGTGTATCAGCCTTGTCTTGTGATATATCCCTATGCGGTGTGGAATGCCGAGGTAGACGCGTTGCGCGCAAGACTCAACCGATGGGACCCTCGGCAGGCTATGCTCTTCCGCCAGTTTCTGGCCAATGTGGAGGTGTTTACGCTCGATGGTAACGGCCGCTTTTTGATTTCACGCAAAATGCTTGACGCTTGCGCCATCACCGACCGCACGGTGCGCTTTATGGGCGTTGACGACCGCATTGAGGTGTGGAGCGTGGCACAGAGCGCCAAACTGCTGATGAGCGACAGCGATTACGCAGAGTCGCTGGCCAAAATCATGGGTAAAACACCCCTTATGGACAACGATCACACCGCAATATATTAAAAACTTTAACCATATAACACCATACAGCGTGTATCATATACCAGTTTTACTCAACGAAACAGTGGACGGGCTTAACATTAAGCCCGGTGGCATCTATGTAGATGTGACCTTTGGCGGAGGCGGACACAGCCGCGAAATATTGCGGAGGCTTAGCGATGACGCCCACCTCTACAGTTTTGACCAAGACGCCGATGCAGAGCAAAACATACCTGATGGCGACAAGCGCTTTACCTTTGTGCGGAGCAATTTCAGGTATCTGAAGAACTGGATGCGCTACTACGATGTGGAGCATGTTGATGGCATACTGGCCGACCTTGGCGTGTCGAGCCACCATTTTGACGATGAGGAACGCGGTTTCTCGTTCCGCTTTGATGCCCCCCTCGACATGCGCATGAATGAACGCGCTGGTGCTAACGCTGCCGATGTGGTGAACAAATATGACGAGGAGCGGCTGGCTAACGTGTTTTACCTCTATGGCGAAATGAAAAACAGCCGCCGGCTGGCTTCGACTATTGTCAAGGCACGCAGTGCAAAGGCTATTTGCACCATCAACGACCTGCTTGAGGTGGTAAAGCCACTCATGCCACGCGAAAGGGAGAAGAAAGACCTGGCGCGCGTGTTCCAAGCCCTGCGCATAGAGGTTAACCACGAAATGGAAGCGCTACAAGAGATGCTAGAAGCGGCGTTGCAGGTGCTGCAGCCGGGCGGACGGTTGAGCGTGCTCACCTACCACTCTCTTGAGGACCGTATGGTGAAAAACTTTATTCGCGCCGGACGCATTGACGGCAAGGTGCAACAGGACTTTTACGGCCGCAGGCTGACGCCATGGCGGGCCATAAACAACAAGGTCATTTTGCCTTCGGCACAGGAGCAGGCCGAAAATCCGCGAAGCCGCTCTGCCAAATTGCGCATTGCCGAAAAACTCTGACTCTACCACATTACCATCAAGACTATAACAACAGAACATGAGCAAGAACGATATGCCCGAAGCCGCTACCGACAACAAGCGCCCTGACTCTGAGGAACAGGAAATTGAACGCGAGGAACAAAATGCCCTGCAAGCTCTGCGCGAACTGACTGCTGACGAGGATACGCCCGCAGGAGAGTCGCGCAGCAAAATTACCCTGGCCTCGATATTGGGCGGCGACATATTGGGCGGACGCTGGTTCAGACGCCAATTTTGGTATATTGTGATGGTTGTGGCCATGATTATAGTGTATGTGAGCAACCGCTACTCGTGCCAGCGGGAAATGATTCAGAGCAAAATGCTGACCGACACGCTGCTCGACCGCCGATATAAGGCGCTGACCCGATCGAGCCAACTCAAAGAGAAAACGCGACGAAGTTGCATTGAGGGGGCTCTGACCGACACCACACTGCAAACGGCCAACACGCCATCGTTTAACTTGAAGGTGGACGAATAGGCTATACGCTACAACGCACATACAATATATTGTATAATAGGCATAAACATTCTTTGTAACACTCTCCTCTCACTACAAACAAGTTGAAATGAATTTCCCCGTCAAACAAGTTACTAAGCGCTACGCTGTCATAGGATCAGTGTTGGTGCTGGCAGGTCTTTCCATATTAGGGAAGGCCATCTACATCATGACGGTAGAGAAGAACTTTTGGGAACAGGTGAACGACCGCTTTATCAAGGAGAATGAGGAAGTCATACCCACGCGCGGCAACATTCTGGCCGACGACGGCGAGGTGCTGGCAGCCTCATTGCCCGAGTACAAGCTATACATGGATTTCATGTCGTGGGAGAAGGACCCCAAACGACGCGCCAAAGAGCAATTTAACCGCGACAGTTTGCTGCACGCCAAAATGGACTCTATCTGCACGGGCGTACACCGTATATTGCCCGACATAGACCCCGCAGAGTTTAAGGAATTGCTATTGAAAGGCCGCGAGAAGGAGAGCCACCACTGGCTGCTATATAAAAAGCGTGTATCGTATATTACCTACCGACAACTCAAGCAGTTGCCTTTGTTCAAGATGTCGGCCAATGTGGGCGGCTTTCATACCGAAGAGTTCAAAATGCGCAAGAACCCGTTCGGCCACCTGGCAGCACGCACTATTGGCGACCTGTACAAGACCGACGGCAAACCGCGCACAGGACTTGAGTTGAGCTTTGACTCTATTCTGCGTGGCGAGAAGGGGTCGGCACACCGCCAAAAGGTGCTCAACCGCTACCTTACCATCATAGACAAACCCGCCATAGACGGCTACGACGTGATGACCACACTCAACGTAGGCATGCAGGACATCTGCGAAAAAGCTCTCTCGGACAAGCTTACCGAGATTGACGCCAACTCGGGCGTGTGCATACTGATGGAGGTGGGCACCGGCGACATTAAAGCCATGACAAGTCTGCGCCGCATGGCCGACGGCAGCTATCAGGAAATAAATGCCGATGCTGTCAAGAACCTGTACGAGCCAGGGTCGGTGTTCAAACCCATGTCGTTCCTTGTCGGCATGGACGATGGTTACATACACATGACAGATATAGTGGACGTGGGCTGCGGTATTAAAGAGATGTACGGCCGCAAAATGCGCGATGCCAACTGGCGCTCGGGCGGCAGCGGTGTGGCAACTGTGCCACAAATTCTGCAAAAGTCGCTCAACGTGGGCGTAAGTACACTCATCGACCGCGCCTATCACGACAATCCTCGCAAATTTGTTGAGGGTATCTACCGCATTGGTGTAGCCGAAGACTTGAAGATACCTATTCCGGGCTATGCCAAGCCCCGTATCCGCATGCCAAAGGCTGACGGATCGAACTGGTCGAAAACGGCTCTGCCATGGATGAGCATCGGCTACGAGACTCAAATTCCGCCTATCACCACAGTCAACTTCTACAACGGCATTGCCAACAACGGCAAACTATTGCGACCACGTCTGGTTAAGGCCATTCTGCACAACGGCGAGGTGGTCAAGGAGTACCCCGTAGTGGTGCTACGCGAACACATGGCCAAGGCCGAAGCGGTGAAGAACATACAAGACTGCCTTGAAAGCGTGGTGAGCGTGGGACTTGGCAAGAAAGCCGGTTCACCCTACTTCCACGTGTCAGGCAAAACGGGTACCGCACAGGTATGGACCAAGAGCGGCTTTGCCTCACAATATCTTGTGTCGTTTGCAGGCTATTTCCCGTCTGAAAAACCGCTTTACTCGTGCATCGTGTGCATACAAAAAGGCGCCCCAGCTTCAGGCGGCGGCATGTGCGCACCAGTGTTCAAGCGCGTGGCCGAAACCGTGATGGCACAACGCAGGTCGGACGACTACACTGCCGCACGCGACTCCAACAACTGCCTCAACCCGGTGGTGAGTGCCGGCAGTCTGACAGCCGCACAGTCTGTACTCGAACAGCTCGGCATTAAGTTCACTTCGCCCGTCAACACCGAGGACGCGCCACTCACCTGGGGCCACTGCAACACCACGAGCCAAGGGCTTAACATGAACGTGGTTGAAGAGGTGAAGGGCAACATTGTGCCCGATGTACGCGGCTATGGTTTGCGCGACGCCTTGTTCCGCCTCGAAAAGCTCGGACTCAAAGTCAAAGTGCGCGGCATAGGACGTGTAACGCAACAAAACATGCAGCCCGGCTACCACTTTAAGCGCGGCCAGCAAATCGAAATCATACTTGGCGACCCCGAGGACATACCGGCTGCCGAACGCGACACGACACAGCAAAATGCCGAGCAGACCAAGGCGCAGCCCAACGAGCCTGAAGACTCCGAACTGACGCCTACAGCCGCTGACGAAAAGAAGTACCAGCAGACTGAGCAAGCGCAGCAGCAAAAGATGCAGGAGCGAAAGGCTGAAAAGGCCAAGCAGAACCAGGCTGAGCAGGAAAAGAAAAAGCAAGCGGCACAGTCTAAACCCAAAAAGCAACCGGCTATAGAGCCCAAGCAATCGACAACATCTGCCCAAAAGAAGAGGGACAAAAGGGCCGACAACAAGAATGCCAAGCCGTCCGCAACTTCTTCGGACAAGAAGGAAAGCAAGAGGGGCACCACAAAGAGTGCAAACACCAGCAAAAAGCATAAGCCGGCAGACTAAAGCCGTAAGTCTTTTGCAAAAAGCATGCCAAGCAAGCTAAGAAGCAAACAACATAGTCAACAACATATATCTACATAGACACTACAATGAAACTATCAGACGCACTGAAAAAAGTAACAGTTGTAGCCGCAAAGGGCGATCTGCAACGTGAAATAACAGGTGTAAATATTGACTCAAGAAAAGTGGAAACCGGCGACCTGTTCGTAGCCGTAAAGGGCACGCAAGCTGACGGTCACCTTTACATACCCAAAGCCATAGAGCAAGGTGCTGCGGCAGTGTTGGTAAGCGAACCCATACCAGCCGATGCCCCCGATAGTGTGACATACGTGCAAGTGGCCGACACCGAAGATGCTGTGGGCAAAGTGGCCACACAATTCTACGGCGACCCCACCACCAAACTCAAGCTGGTGGGCGTAACAGGCACCAACGGCAAGACAACCATCGCCACAGTGCTCTACAACATGTTCCGCGCCTTCGGCCACAAATGCGGTCTGTGTTCAACAGTGTGCAACTACATTGACGGACGTGCCATACCCGCCGACCACACCACTCCCGACCCCGTGACTCTGAACAAGCTCTTGGCACAAATGGCCGACGAGGGGTGCGAATACGCCTTTATGGAATGCTCGTCACATGCCATACACCAAAAGCGTATTGGCGGCCTGCGCTTTGTAGGCGGCATATTTACCAATCTCACACGCGACCACCTCGACTATCACAAGACTTTTGAGAACTATCGCAATGCCAAGAAAGCCTTCTTCGACGGACTGCCCAAGGGAGCCTTTGCCATAACCAATGCCGACGACAAGAACGGCATGATTATGGTGCAGAACACGCAAGCCACCGTGCGCACCTACTCCACCCGCACCGTAGCCGACTACAAAGGCCGCATTCTGGAGGAGAGCATCGAAGGCATGCTGCTCGACATCGACGGACGCGAAGTAAGCGTGCGCTTTGTCGGCCGTTTCAACGTGTCAAACCTGCTGGCGGTATATGGTGCCGCACTGATGCTGGGCAAGACACCCGAAGACACCCTGCGCGTGCTGTCAACGCTGCACCCCGTCAACGGACGTTTCGAGGCCATTCGTTCGCCCAAGGGCTTCAGTGCCATTGTCGACTATGCCCACACGCCCGACGCCTTGGTCAACGTGCTCACCGCCATCAACGAAATTGTGCGCGGCAAGGGCAAAGTCATCACCGTGTGCGGCGCCGGCGGCAACCGCGACAAAGGCAAGCGCCCGCTCATGGCACAGGAGGCAGCCAACCGTTCTGACCGTGTAATTATCACCAGCGACAACCCACGTTTTGAGGAGCCACAGGACATCATCAACGACATGCTTGCCGGCCTTAACGACGAGCAGAAACAAAAGGTCATCAGCATTGTCGACCGTCGTGAGGCCATACGCACAGCCACCATGCTGGCCCAGCCCGGCGATGTGATACTCGTAGCAGGCAAGGGCCACGAGCCCTATCAAGAAATCAAGGGCGTAAAGCACCACTTCGACGACCACGAGGAGATAAAGAAAGCCTTTGGCATCAACTAACCACCAACCAACACCCAATATTTCGCAACAATGTTATACTACCTTTTCCGTTTCCTCGAGCAGTTCGGCGTGTCGGGTTCGGGCATGTGGTCCTACATATCATTCCGTGCTCTTCTGGCCCTCATTCTGGCCCTTGTCATATCGGCATGGTTCGGTGAGTACTTCATAAAGTGGATGAAGCGCCACAACATCAGCGAGACACAGCGCGATGCCAGCATCGACCCCTTTGGTGTGCAAAAAATTAACGTGCCATCAATGGGCGGCATTATCATCATCGTGTCGATACTTGTACCATGCCTGTTGCTCGGCCGTCTGCGCAACATCTACCTCATACTGATGCTCGTCACCACCGTATGGTTAGGCCTGTTGGGCTTTTTAGACGACTACATCAAGATATTCAAGAAGAACAAGGACGGCCTCCCCGGGCGCTTCAAGATAGTGGGACAAGTGTTGCTCGGGCTGTTTGTCGGACTCACGCTCTACCTCAGCCCCGATGCCACCATACGCGAGAACATCGAAATGCAGCAGCACGGCCAAACTACCGAAATCGTGCACAAGAGCCAAGCCGTCAAGAGCACCAAGACAACCATACCCTTTGTCAAGGAGAACAACTTCGACTACGCTGAGCTTGTAAGCTTCTGCGGCAAGTACAAGACACAAGCCGGTTGGATAGTGTTTGTGCTTGTCACGATATTCGTCATCACTGCCGTATCGAACGGAGCCAACCTCAACGACGGCATGGACGGTATGGCCGCGGGCAACTCCGCCATTATATTCATAGCCCTTGGCATACTGGCCTACGTGTCAAGCCACATAGAGTTTGCCTCATACCTCAACATCATGTATGTACCAGGGTCGCAGGAGCTTGTCATATTCACCTGTGCCACAGTAGGCGCGCTCATCGGTTTCCTATGGTACAACGCCTACCCGGCACAGATATTCATGGGCGACACCGGTTCGCTCGCCATTGGCGGCATCATAGCCGTGTTGGCCATCATCATTCACAAGGAGCTGCTCATACCCATACTGTGCGGCATATTCCTGCTCGAGAGTCTCAGCGTCATACTGCAAGTTGAATGGTACAAGTTCGGCAAGCGCAAAGGCGTGAAGCAGCGTATATTCAAGCGCACGCCCATTCACGACAACTTCCGCGTATTACCCTCGCAGCTCGACCCCGAGTGCAAATATCTGTGCAAGTGGCCGCATGGAGCATGGCACGAGTCAAAGATTACCATACGCTTTTGGATAACCACCATCATACTTGCCGCGCTCACCATCATTACATTGAAAATAAGATAACACAACAAGATACAAATGAAGTTAGTAGTATTAGGAGCAGCCGAGAGCGGCGTAGGAGCCGCCATCCTGGCCCAGAAAGAAGGGTATGAAGTATTTGTGTCAGACATGGGCAGCATCAAGCCGCGCTACAAAGCGATGCTCGACGCCCACCACATAGCCTGGGAAGAAGGACACCACACCGAAGCCAACATACTGTCGGCCGACGAGGTGGTAAAAAGCCCCGGCATACCCGAAACAGCTCCCATGGTGGCCAAGCTCATAGCACAGGGCACCCCCATACTCAGCGAGATAGAGTTTGCCGGCCGCTACACCGACGCCCGCATGATATGCATCACAGGCAGCAACGGCAAGACAACCACCACATCACTCATCTACCACATCATGCGCAAGGCCGGCATAGATGCCGGATTGGCAGGCAACATAGGCCACAGTCTGGCACTGCAAGTAGCCGAAGCCCCCCATAGCACCTACGTGATAGAGTTGTCGTCATTCCAGCTCGACAACATGTACAAGTTCCGGGCCAATGTAGCCGTGCTGCTCAACATCACCCCCGACCACCTCGACCGCTACGACTTCAAGATGCAGAACTACGTTGACGCCAAGATGCGCATACTGCAGAACCAAACGGCCGACGACACCTTTGTATATTGGAAGGAAGACGAGCACGTGCCAAACGAACTGCCCAAATACAGCGACCCGAGCGCCAAGTGCGGCTTTACCGACGAAGCGCAACCCGGTTCAGCCGGCTATGCGGCCAACGGCACATTCGTAGTCAACGCACCGGTGCACTTCGAAATGCCACTCAGCCAGCTCTCATTGCCCGGCCGCCACAACCTGCGCAACTCGCTGGCAGCCGCCATAGCCTGCCTGGCCGCCGGCGTCAGCCCCGAAGTTGTACGCCAGGGCCTGTCAGACTTCCCCGGGGTGGAACACCGCCTCGAAAAGGCCGGCACCGTCAATGGCATACACTTTGTCAACGACTCCAAAGCCACCAACGTAGACGCCTGCTACTGCGCGCTCGAAAGCATGACCACCCCCGTAGTACTGATATTGGGCGGTAAGGACAAAGGCAACGACTATGCCGAAATCATGCCATTTGTCAAGCAAAAGTGCCGTGCGCTGGTATATATGGGTGCCGACAACAGCAAGCTGCACGCCAATTTCGACGCAACAGGCCTGCCCACGGCCGACACCCACTCCATGCGCGAGTGCATGGAGCACGCCGTAGCCCTGGCACAGCCCGGCGACACCGTGTTGCTAAGCCCATGCTGCGCCAGTTTCGACTTATTCAAAAACATGGAGGATCGCGGCGAGCAGTTCAAGGCATGGGTCAAGCAGTATGGCGAGGCAAAGTAAGCCACCTACCACACACGTAACGAAACAAAAAAGCCTGCCTGGCAGCAAACAAGCAATGCAAGCCAAGCCAGAACGCTAAAAACAAGAAAGGACACAACATGGGTTTCTTTACCAGAAAAGACAAAAGCGAAAGCACCACACCGCAAACGCACGCCCTGCCAAAGTTTGAGGAGAAAGTCGAACGCGAAACCACGCGTCTCGGCTCCCTGTTCATGGGCGACCGCGTAATATGGATTGTCTACTTCTTCCTGTGCGTCATATCACTTGTCGAGGTATACAGTGCCGCCAGCACACTATCGTACAAGTCGGGCCGCTTTTGGGAGCCGCTTGTCAAGCAAGCCCTCTTCTTAGGCGCCGGCACCATCATCGTACTGTTGGTACACCGCATACCATGCCGCATGTTCAAGATACTGCCCATACTGTCCATACCCCTTTCGGTGCTACTACTTATGATCACCCTGTTGTCGGGCGCAGCCACCAACGACGCGGCACGCTGGATAAACTTAGGCTTCATACAGTTCCAGCCCTCCGAAATAGCCAAAGGCTCCCTCATCATCACCGTAGCCCTCATATTGGCACGCACCCAGCGTGAAAACGGTGCCGACAAGCGAGCGTTCAAAATAATCATGTGGGTTACCCTGCCCATAGTAGGCTTAATATTCACCGAGAACCTCTCAACCGCTGGCCTGCTCTTTGGCGTGGTGCTGCTCATGATGTTCATAGGACGCGTGCCACTGGTGCAGTTAGGCAAGCTGTTGGGCGTCATGACCCTCTTGGGCGTGCTGATGGGCGTGTTAGTATACCTGTCGTCTGACGTGCCCTTCCTCCACCGTTTCGAAACGTGGAAAGAGCGCATCGAGACACACTTTGGCGGCGATGAAGACGCGCGCGATGCCGGCCCCGCCACCTACGACATAGACAAAGGCGCACAAGTAGCCCATGCCAACATAGCCATCGCCACGAGCAACGGCATAGGCAAAATGCCAGGCAACTCCGTGCAGCGCGACTTTCTTAGCCAAGCCTTCTCCGACTTCATCTACGCTGTCATCATCGAGGAAATGGGACTTTGGGGCGCAGCCATCGTAGTATTCCTCTACATCATACTACTGTTCAGGGCCGGACGCATAGCGAGCCGTTGCGAGCGCAACTTCCCCCCCTTCCTTGTCATGGGCCTGACGCTGCTGCTTGTCACCCAAGCCATGGTCAACATGGCAGTAGCCGTAGGCCTCTTCCCCGTCACAGGGCAACCACTACCACTCATCAGCCGTGGTGGTACCTCCACACTCATCAACTGCTTCTACATCGGCATGATACTGAGCGTGAGCCGCTACGCCAAGCAAGTAAAAAACCCCGTCCACACACAGTTCGACGGCCCCATGAGCGACATCAAGCACGAGTAAGACACACCTACGCAGTAGTACGACCAAACGCACTCAAGCATCAAACGCAAGCACTAATGGGGGCGACG
>ULZB01010455.1_pt1 | contig 13439 bp, 14 predicted proteins | sample 1962691 | NCBI WGS metagenome assembly ULZB01 (sample SAMEA4835878, study PRJEB28245) | human gut metagenome | biome: gut microbiome; material: fecal sample | place: Denmark | collected 2008 | reverse complement strand
TAGTTTTATTTATTATAAAGTAAGAAGTTATTTAGAAACAGATGCAATGACCAGAGCTCCATATGTTGCCAAAGAATACATAGAAAGAAGTGATGTTATTAAAAAAGAAGAATTAGATACAATTATGAAAGGTTATGATACAATTAACAAGATTGGAATTAAACTAGTGAATTTTCAAATTTTTGCAGATTGTATTTTGAAGGTGGTTATTTATTGTGTTATTTGCATAATTTAATGTATGTTCAAAAGCTATTTAGGGTAAGAATGATTCTAATAAATTATATAAAAAATGACAAAAAGCCAACAAAATTGAATAGTAAAGGCATCTAAATAATAGATAGAATTAAAGGAGGCAAATAAAATGAAGAAAAAGATTTTATATGCAATGTTATTTATAATTATTATAGGATGCACATTTACTATATACATACAAAGTACAAAAGATAATCGATATAATGACAATGTGACTGAAAAACATGATAATGAAGAGTATAATAAGGGAAGAGAAGACCAAAATAACAAAAACAATACTCCTGAACAAAAGAATAAAGATTTATATGGATATACATTTTATTCTGGATTTATTTCTAATATGACTTCTTTTGATGATAAAATAATAATAACTAATTATGAATCTTTAGAAGATTATTGCCATAAATATAATAACTATACTTATGATGAACAAGGCAATATATTATATGGTAGATTAGACAAATTATTAACACAATATGATAATAATTTTTTTCAAGAAAATTCATTAGCTATACAATATGTTGAGAAAACTAGTGGATCAGATGAAGTACAGTTTATTAATGCAAGTATAATAGATGAAGACAAAATTAAAGTTAATTATAAAATTATAAAACCTGAGATTGGAACTTGTGATATGAGTGGAGTTTTAATAATTGTTGAAACAAATAAAGATATTATTGATATAATGTAAAATCTATATTAATATTTGAGATATAAAATATTAATATATTCAATTAAATAGGATAATAACATAAAGGGAAAGTATTATTAACAGAATATATAATTATAAAAAATAGAATAGTATATATAATTTACTATTCTATTTTTTATAAGATACATTATAGTAATTTAAAATATTACAAAAAATTTGCTCCTTAAATATTACTTATTCACCTTTTTTTCAAAATACTCTTTAAAAAACAAATAAAATAGTATACAATAGGGTAAATTTAAAAAATGGGGAGAAATATATGAACAAGAAATGGGAATGTTATAATAATAATAACGAAGAAGTAGAAAAAATTGCAAAAGAGTTTAATGTTAGTAAATTGCTTGCAACAATATTATCTAATAAAAAAATATCTAAAAAAGAAGATATAGAAAAATTTTTAAGTCCTACAAGAAATGATTTTCACGATCCATTTCTAATGCCAGACATGAAAATAGCAGTAGACAGAATTATAAAAGCAATTGAAACAAAAGAAAAAATTATGATATATGGAGATTATGATGTAGATGGTATTACAAGTATAACTGTATTAAAGCAATTTCTAGGAGATAGAGGAATTGTGGCAGATACATATATACCAAATAGACTAGATGAAGGATATGGTTTAAATAAAAAAGCAATTGAAGAGATTGCAAAACAAAACTATACTTTAATGATTACAGTAGATTGTGGGATTTCTGGAATAGAGGAAGTTGAATATGCAAATAATTTAGGAATAGAGACTATTATTACAGACCATCACGAACAAGCAGAAATTATTCCAAATGCCTTAGCAGTAGTTGATGCTAAAAGAAAAGATAATAAATATCCATTTAATCAATTAGCTGGCGTTGGAGTTGTATTTAAACTAATTCAAGCAATAGGGATTTGTTTAGGATTAGAAGAAAAAGAATACTTAAAATATTTAGATTTAGTATGTGTTGGAACAATATCAGATATAGTTCCTTTAGTTGATGAAAATAGAGTAATTGCAAAACTTGGATTAAAATTGGTAGAAGTAACAAAGAATTTAGGTCTTAAAACATTATTAGATACAGTAGGATATAAGAAAATTGATTCTATAACTATTTCTTTTGGTGTAGCACCTAGAATTAATGCATGTGGTAGAATGGGATACCAAGAGGAAGCTTTAAATTTATTTTTAACAAAAAATCTAGAAGAAGCTAAAGAGATTTCTAATAAATTAAATGAATATAATAAAGAAAGACAAGACAAAGAAAAGAGAATTTTTGCTGAAGCAATTGAAAAAATAGAAAAAGGTGAGAAAGATAAATCTTGCATTATTTTAGGAAATGAAAATTGGCATCATGGAGTAATAGGAATTGTTGCTTCAAAAGTAACAGATATGTATTTTAAACCAAGTATACTAATTTGTTTTGAAGAGCAAGGTGATGGAAAAGGTTCAGGAAGAAGTATTCCAGGTTTTGATTTACATGAAGCTTTAACTAAATGCGACAAATATATTGAAAAATTCGGCGGGCATTCAATGGCTATTGGAATAACAGTAAAAAGAGATAATTTTGAAGAATTTAAAAAACAATTTGAAGAATACGCTAAAAATAGTGATATTGATAAAATTATTCCAATTATTTATATAGATGAAGAAATTACTTTAAAAGATATTAATTTAAAAGCAGTTCAAGAATTACAATTATTAGAGCCATTTGGAGAAGGTAACAAAATGCCACTATTCTTATATAAAAATTTAAAAATAGATTCAATTAGAGCTTTATCAGAAGGAAAACATTTAAAATTAACATTAAAAGATGACAATATGGTTATTGATGCAATTGGATTCAACATGGGAGAATATACAAACGACTATTTAATAGGTGATAAAATAGACATAGTTGGAAATCTAGAAATTAATAGTTTTAATGGAATAGATAAAGTACAAATAAATCTAAAAGATATTAGAAGGTCATATTAAATAAAAGATTGTTATAGTTCATAGACAGTTTGTTTAAGAGTAAATAGTTACCGCCTGGCTAAGAGTTTGATATATATTTTTTTAAACCAATCTTGAAGCGTGGCGGGCGAGTAGTAGGAATTAGTTTTATACCACGCAGTATATTACAGAGGAAGGATAAAATGTGTACCATCTGCGATTAGTTTAAAAAAATATATATCAAACTCTTAGCTAGGCTAGTATGTGCTTTTAAGTGGGATGTGAGTAATAATAAGAGATTAGTTTAAAAAATTAGAGTGAAAAAATAAAGTGATAGCATGAAAAATAACTAAAAATTTTAGTTTAATAGTACAAACTATTAACAAAGCAAGGAGTGATGCATATGTCAGAAATAAAAGATGTAACAATAGACGATATCATAAAAAAAATGAAGCAAAATAAAAGAAAAACAGATACAAAGATAATTACAAGAGCTTACGAATACGCCAAAAGTCATCACGGTGACCAATTAAGAAAATCCGGCGAACCATATATTATACATCCATTACAAGTAGCATACATACTAGCTAATTTAGAACTAGACGAAAGCACAATATGTGCAGCACTACTACACGATGTTGCAGAAGACACAGATGTAACTATAAAAGATTTAGCAAGAGAGTTCAGTGAAGAAATAGCTCGGTATGGTCGATGGAGTAACCAAACTTGGAAAACTAAATTATACAAGTGCTGAAGAACAACAAGTAGAAAATTATAGAAAAATGTTTTTAGCAATGGGAAAGGATATTAGAGTTATATTAATAAAACTTGCAGATAGACTTCATAACATGAGAACTCTAAAATTCCTTAAAAGAGATAGACAAATAGCAATAGCAAAAGAAACAATGGATTTATACGCTCCACTTGCAAATCGTCTTGGTATGTATAGTTTAAAATGGGAACTTGAAGATTTATCTTTTAAATATTTATATCCAGAAGACTTTAAAGAAATCGTAGAAGGCATAGATAGAAAAAGAGAACAAAGATTAGAATTCATTGAAAAAATAATGGATGATATAAAATTAGAATTAAAAAAAGAAAAAATTGAAGCAGAAATAACAGGAAGAGCAAAACATCTATACAGTATATATAGAAAGATGAAAAGAGATGGAAAAAACTTAGACCAAATCTATGATTTATTTGCTTTAAGAATTTTAGTTAATTCTGTAAAAGATTGTTATGCGGCTTTAGGAGTTGTACATGAATTATATAATCCTATGCCAGGCAGATTTAAAGATTATATAGCAGTTCCAAAGCCAAACATGTATCAATCTCTACATACAACACTTATTGGTCCAAAAGGTACTCCTTTTGAAGTACAAATTCGTACATGGGATATGCACAGGATTGCAGAGTTTGGTATTGCTGCACATTGGGCATATAAAGAAGCAAATAAAGACAAAAAGACATCTGTTGTTGTAAATGAAGATAAACTTGCATGGCTACGTGAAACATTAGAGTGGCAAAAAGACATGCAAGATCCACAAGAATTTTTAAATACATTAAAAACAGAATTATTTGAAGATGAGGTATATGTATTTACTCCAAAGGGTCAAATAAAAGTATTACCAAGAGGAAGTACACCAATAGATTTTGCATATAACATTCATGAACAAATAGGACATCATATGACAGGAGCTAAAATAAATAGTAAAATGATGCCAATTATTACACATCTTCATAATGGAGATATTGTAGAAATTATCACATCAGAACAAGCAAAAGGACCAAGTAGAGATTGGTTAAAATTTGTTAAGAGTTCAAGCGCAAAAAATAAAATCCAAGGTTGGTTTAAGAAAAACCAAAGAGAAGAAAATATAGTAAAAGGTAAAGATTTAGTAGAAAAAGAAATAAAAAGATTAGGTATTAGTTATTCTGAAGTTTTTAAAACGGAATTCATAAATGCTGCATTAAATAGATATAAATTTAATACGATAGATGATATGTATTCAAGTGTAGGATTTGGAGCAATATCAGCTGGTAAAGTAATTGCAAGAATGTTAGAAGAATATAGAAAAGAGCATGATTCAGATAATTTAGAAGAAAAGTTACAAGAATTATCTAAAGAAAAGGTAACAAGATCTAAACCTTCTAATGTAGGAATTGTAGTTGAGGGAATTGATAATTGTTTAGTAAGACTTTCAAAATGCTGTAATCCTGTTCCAGGAGATGAAATTGTAGGATTTATTACAAGAGGAAGAGGTGTATCTGTACATCGCAAAGATTGTGTAAATATGAAAGATTTAATTAGTCAAGATGGAAGAATGATAGATGTTTACTGGTATAACGAGAAAAAGGCATCTTATAGTGTAGATATAGAAATATATGCAAATGATAGAAATGGATTATTAGCAGATATTATTAAAGAAATTGGTAATAACAAATGTAAGCTAATTGGAATAAATTCTAAAGCTAATAAAGAAAGAATTGCTATAACAGAATTAACAGTAGAGGTAGAAAATTTAGAAGAGTTAAATAAAATTTTAAAAGCTTTAAGAAAAATAGATAGTGTTTACGAAGTTAATAGAAAGAAATAAAAGAAGGAATGTTAAAAATGATACTAAAGAGAATTAAAGTAATGGCAATGTTAAATGAAGCTACAAATTGTTATATAGTACAAGATGAGAATTCAAAAGAAACTATGGTTATAGATCCTGGTGCAGAAGCGGACAAGATTATAGAAATGCTAGATGTTCTTGGTGCTAATTTAAAATATATTTATTTAACACATTGTCATGGTGACCACATAGGTGCTGTAAATGATTTAAAGGATAAAAAAGGTGGTAAGATATTAATTCATAGATATGATGCAGAAGGGTTATATAGAGATGATATTAGTTTGTGTTCATATATAGGAATGGAACCTCCAAAAGAATTAGAAGCAGACTCTAGAGTAGATGATGGAGATTTAATTCACGTTGGAAGTTTAGAATTTAGAGTAATTCATACACCAGGGCATACAAATGGAGGAAGTTCTTTATATTGTGAAGATGAAAGTTTGATTTTTTCGGGTGACACAATATTTAGAGGTACTTGGGGAAGAACAGATTTGCCAACAGGTAGCTTTGATGATATTATAAGTTCTATTATGAACAAGATTCTTATTTTGCCAGATGAAACAATTATTTATCCAGGACATGGAAAGTCTACAAAAATAAAAGAAGAAAAACCAATTTATTATGATTTACAAGAAAGACGAGATATGTAATATTATTATGAACGAGTGCCAATAGGGACGGGGCATTTTGGCACATTCTTTAAATATTGTATTAATTTTGTTATTTTATAAAAAGTGCCAAAATGCCCCGTCCCTATTGGCACTCGTTGAAAAAAGGAGGAGATAGTATGCTACAAAAACCAAAAGGAACTAAAGATATATTGCCAAGCGAAATATATAAATGGCAGTATATCGAATCTAAAGTAAAAAATATATTTGAAAATTATGGATTTAAAGAAATTAGAGTACCTGTATTTGAAAATACAGAATTGTTTCAAAGAGGTGTTGGAGATACTACAGATGTTGTACAAAAAGAAATGTATACATTTGATGATAAAGGAGGAAGAAGTATTACTTTAAGACCAGAAGGTACAGCTGGAGTAGTTAGATCATATATAGAAAATGGAATGGCAAGTCTTCCATCACCTGTAAAGCTTTGGTATAACATGGCTATGTATAGATATGAAAATGTTCAAAAAGGAAGACTTAGAGAATTTCACCAAATAGGTGCTGAAATGTTTTCTACATCATCATATCTAGCAGATGTAGAGATTATAACAATGGCAAGTAAAATATTTAAAGTTTTAAATATCCCAAATGTAAAATTAACAATTAATAGTATTGGCTGTCCTACATGTAGAAAAAAATATCAAGAGGCATTAAAAGAATTTATAAGGCCAAACTTAGATATGTATTGTGATACATGTAAAACAAGATTCGAAAAAAATCCAATGAGAATTTTAGATTGTAAAGAAAGAAAATGCAAAGAATTAAATTTAGGTGCACCAGTTATATTAGATTATTTATGTGAAGAATGTAAAGAACATTTTGAAAATGTAAAAAATAGTCTTAATTCATTAGGTATAGAATATGTAGTAGATCCTGGGATTGTAAGAGGATTAGACTATTATACAAAAACCGTGTTTGAATTTATTTCTGATGAAGAAGGATATACAGTCCTAGCTGGAGGAAGATATGATGGATTAGTAAAAGAGTTAGAGGGAATAGATACTCCTGCTATTGGATTTGCAATGGGTGTAGAGAGATTAGTAGAAGTTTATGAAAAATACAATAAAGATAATATGGTTCAAGATAAAAATATGTCTTTATATATTGCATACATTGGTGATGAAGCAAATATATTTGCAACTAAATTAGTGGAAAACTTAAGAGAAGCAGATATATTTGTAGAAAAAGATATAACAGGAAAAAGTTTGAAAGCACAACTTAAATATGCAGATAAGAAAAATAGTAAATATATAATAATTATTGGTGATGACGAATTAAAAAATGGAGAAGCAAAAATAAAAGAAATGATTTCTGGAAAAGAAGAAAATATAAAATTAGAAGTGGAAGAGATAAAAAAATATTTAAATAAATAACTAGAATTTATCATATTCTCTTATGTACAAGCATATATTTATATAATAGGAAATTTTATTATATAAGAGCTTATAGACAAAGGAGAAAAATATGGTAAATGTAACAGTTATAAATAGAAAAGATGTGGTAAAATATCTAGTAAGAATTGGAATAGCTATTATGATAGTTAGTGTTCTTGCTAGATATTTTTCTGGACTTAAGGAAAAAGACATTTCTAAGATGGTAAAAATAGAAGAAGAAAACAAAAAGGCTTTTATCTCTTGTTTAGATGATACTATTCCTACAATACAAGAAGTAAATAAAAACGAAAATAAAGCCAAAGATAATGAGAATTACATAGAGCCATTAAAATTAGCTTTAACTAAAGAATTAGGAGTACTAGATTCTTTAGAAAAAAGATATACTAGTGAAAATATTATAGAGCAAGGAAATGAGTCAAGTATATCAAGTGAAGATTTGGAAGAGCAAGATAGAGCAAAAGAAGAAGTGCCAACAGGTGTAAAAACAGAAGTATTACCAAGTAATGTACCAGCTAAATATACAAATACTCATAATAGTGTACAAATAAAAAATGAGAGTAAATATACGTTAACAGAAGATATGTTATCTACAGATGGAGTAACTGTTAATAATAAAAATATATTGATTTTCCATACACATACATGTGAAAGTTATACTCCCACCGAAACAAGTAAATATAATCAAACAGGTAATTTTAGAACTACAGATTTAAATTTTTCAGTTGCAAGAGTTGGAACTGAATTACAAAATCAGCTAAAATCTTATGGATATAATGTAATTCATAATACAACATATCATGATTATCCATCATATAATGGTTCATATGGTAATTCGCTAACAACTGTACAAAATTTATTAAAAACCAATAAAGATTTTGATGTTGTAATTGATGTACATAGAGATGCTATTGCAGATAGCACATATGCTCCAACAGTTAAAATTGGAGATGAATATGTAGCACAATTAATGTTCGTAATTGGAACAAATGGATCTGGATTAGAACATGATAATTGGGTACAAAATTTAAAGTTTGCAATAAAAGTTCAAGAGAAAGCAAATGAAATGTATCCAGGACTTTTTAAACCAATGATAGTAAGAAATTCAAGGTATAATCAGAATGTATCTAAAGCAGCAAGTATTATTGAGGTTGGTGCGACTGGTAATACATTAGAACAATCTAACACTAGTATGAAGTATTTGGCAAAAGTACTTAGTGAAGTTATGAAGTAAATGCTTGAACTAAACATTGGAGACGGGGTTAAATGTTCGGTTCTTTTCCTGATGCTCAAAGCCCAAATGGTAACAAGAATTTATTAAAAGCAATAATTTATTTTATATTTTTATTGCATAACAATCATATTTAATATAAAATTAGAAACAATAAGGTGTAACTTTAATATGAATTAGATGATAAAGAGTAAGTAAAAATTTATTTTAATATAATTTTTCAAAATTCAAGTTTTAGTCTTAGCGTGTTTAGTTTTAAATAGTTTATTTTAAGTTACATATATACAAAAGAAAGGTGTGAGTTTAAATGTCTAATATAAAACTAGATTTTAAAAATAGTGGTGTGAATGAAAAGTCTATTATGTTATACAAATATAGGGTAGAAGAAATACATAATAGATTGCAAGAAGATGCAAGTAAAGAGGATGCATTTTTAGGGTGGTTAGACTTACCAAAAAATTATGATAAAAAAGAATTCGATAAAATAAAAAGAAGTGCTAAAAAAATACAAGAATCATCAGATATATTACTTGTAATAGGTATAGGTGGTTCATACTTAGGAGCAAGAGCTGTTATAGAATCATTAACAAATACTTTTTATAATATGTTAGATAATGAACAAAGAAATACTCCTCAAATATTGTATGTAGGAAATAACTTAAGTCCAAATTATTTAAATGATTTAATTGATGTAATAGGAGATAAAGATATATCTATTAATGTTATATCAAAATCTGGAACAACAACAGAACCAGCAATTGCTTTTAGATTTTTTAGAGAATTTTTAGAAAGTAAATATGGAATAAAAGAGGCAAGAAAAAGAATTTTTGTTACAACAGATAAATCTAAAGGTGCTTTAAAACAGCTTGCGACAGAAGAAAAATATACAAGTTTTGTTATTCCAGATAATGTAGGAGGAAGATATTCTGTATTAACAGCAGTACGGATTATTACCAATTGCAGTAGCTGGAATAGATATTGATAAATTAATGCAAGGTGCTAAATTTGCATGTGAAAAATATTCAGATCCTAATATAAAATATAATGAATGTTATAAATATGCTGTATTAAGAAATTGTTTATATAATACTAATAAAGATATTGAAATATTAGTTACATATGAACCTAAAATGCATTATATGATAGAATGGTGGAAACAACTTTTTGGTGAAAGTGAAGGAAAAGAAAACAAAGGAATATTCCCTACAGGAGCAGAATTTACAACAGATTTACACTCTTTAGGGCAATATATACAAGAAGGTAGAAGAAGTTTATTTGAAACAGTTATTAATATTGAGCATAGCCAAAGTGATATAAAAATAAATTCTGATGAAGATGATTTAGATGGACTTAATTATATAGCAGGAAAAAAATTGTCTTTTGTAAATAAAAAAGCTATGCAAGGAACTATAAAAGCACATGTTGATGGAGGAGTTCCAAATATATTAATTAATATAGATGAATTAAATGCAGAAACTATAGGTGGGTTAATATATTTCTTTGAAAAGGCTTGTGCTGTTTCTGGAATGCTTTTAGGAATAAATCCTTTTAATCAACCTGGTGTAGAAAAGTATAAAACAAATATGTTTAAATTATTAGATAAACCAGGATATGGAAATGATAGTAAGAAAAAATAGTTTATAATAGATAAGATTACGAAGTGGGATGAAGATTTCGTAATCTTATTTTATTTTCCTTGACTCCAGATAACTTCTTATTATAAAATAATTGTACTTTTAAAGATAAGACGGTATCAATAAAATAAGCAGACTTTAGATGTTTTAATAGAAAAATGTTATAAATAGGATAACTTTTGTTCTTATTTTTAAATCAAACCAATATGAAAGGATAATGTATGGAAAAGTATAGAATTTTATCAATAAATCCAGGGTCTGGTTCAACTAAAATTGCATTATATGATAATGAAGAAATGGTTTTTCAGGAGAGTATATATCATGATGAAAATGATTTGAAAAAGTTTACAGAAATTTCTGATGAACTTCCATATAGAACAGAAAAGGTATTAGAAACATTAAAAAAACATAAAATTTCATTAGATTCAATAACTGCTTTTTCTGGTAGAGCAGGAGGACTTGTTTCTATAAAAGGTGGAGTATATAAAGTAAATGATAAAATGTTAGAACATGCGAAGATGGGATATACAATGAAACATCAATCTAATTTAGGTGTTCAAATTGCATATAATCTAGCTAAAGTAAATGGAAAACAAGCATATACAGTAAATCCAGTGACTGTTGATGAATTGCAAGATGTATCAAGAATTACTGGAATAAAAGGAGTTCATCGTAGCACAATTTTTCATGCATTAAATCAAAAAGAAGTAGCATATCAATATGCTAAAAGTATAGGAAAAAGATATGATGAACTAAATTTAATTGTTGTACATTTAGGAAGCGGAATTACTATAGGAGCTCATAAATTAGGAAAAGTAGTAGATGTAAATAATGCATTAAATGGAGAAGGTCCATTTACAACAAGTAGAACAGGAAGTATAAATACATTAACTTTAATGAATATGTGTTTTTCTGGTAAATATACTAAAAATGATATATACGACATAGTTACTAAAAAAGGAGGATTAACATCTTTACTTGGAACTAATGATATTAAAAAAATAGTAAAACGTATAGAAGATGGAGATGAGGAAGCAAAACTTGTTTTAGATGCAATGATTTATCAGATTGCAAAACAAATTGGTTCATATAGTGTTAACTTTAGAGGCAATATAGATGCAATTATATTAACAGGAGCAATTGCAAATAGTGAATATTTTACATCAATTTTGAAAGAATATATAGAATTTTTAGGTAAGGTTATAATTATTCCAGGTGAAAAAGAGATGGAAGCACTTTCAAATGGAGTCTTAAGAACTATAAGAGGGGAAGAAGAAGTACTAGAATATACAGGTGAGCCAATTAGTATGTATACTAATGTTTTAAATGATGAATAATAGATAGTTTGATAGTACAAGTATTTAGAAATTTTGTTGATTTTTATATTAGAAGTGTTAGTTATAGAATTGAATTATCAAGAGTATATAAAAGAATATAATTTATAAAAAGATATTGATTTAGATATGAAAATTTTTAAACAGTAATTTAAAGAAAGGTGGGACTTTATGAAGTTATTATTAGCGTCACAAGGATTTTTGACAGATGAAATCGCACAAGAAGTAGAAAGAGTTGTAGGAAAGAGTTTAAAAGAAATTAATATTGGAATAATAAACGAATCTTATTTTGAATTAGATAGAAAAAAGGATAAAAGATGGGTAATAAATGAATTATCTTGTTTAGAGAAATATATTGGAGGAAGAATAGATTTTATTGATTTAAAGAGATTCTCAAAAAATGAAATAAGAGATAGAATTAGCCAAGCTGATTTAATTTATTTTGTTGGTGGTAAACAAAATATTGTAACAAGAATAATTAGAGAATATAACCTAAAAGATATTATTGATGAAATGCTAGATACTAAAGTAGTAATGGGAACATCTGCTGGTGCAATAATGTGGGGAAAACAAATTGAATCTAAAGACTATTTTAAAGAACGTTATAATAAATCTGTAGATGACATTAAAGATAAAGATTATGGAATAGTAAATTTTAATATTATTCCACATTATATGAGAAAAGGTAGAGAACAATGGAATGAAGATTTTCTAAAAAGAACATTAAAAGATGAAAAGTTTCCTATATATGCAATAAATGATAATCAGATGATTTCTTATGTCGATGGAGAAATTAATTTTATTGGTGGTACTCCAAGTATGTTTGGAAGTTTCTAGAACTAGTGTGGACTTTTCTATATAATAAAAAGTTGGTGTAAAAATAACTATACAGATATTTTTACATCAACTTTTTTTATTTTTTATAGTTGTTTTCAAATGGAGCGATTATGAAACTTCTGTTAGATATGAACTGTAAAAGGAGTTTTACTATATAAATTAAATCATATAAGTCATTAAGACTTATTTTTTTAGAAGTTTCAATATTTAAGGTTGAAAATATATTAAAAGGAAATCTTTTTTCAAATTCAAATCTTCCTATAGTCATAAAGTAAATCTTATATTCAACATCTTTATAAACAAATTTATGTTTTTTTGTCTGTTTAATTTTTTTATTATTGTCATTAGAATTATTTTTGAAATCTGATAAAATTTTAATAGATTTATCTAATAAACCATTTTCGTGACCTATAAAATAATCTATAGCTAATGATGTAATTTATTATTATCATGATCTAATGCATATGTATATTTTCTTCCATCAATATAAACAATATTACTATAATAAAACATGATTTTTTTCTCTTTTCTATAATTAACATTTTGATACTTATAGCATATAAACATTGTTTCTTCAACATTATCATCGATTGTATATTCTAAATTTAATTTTATTTTTACAAAATTTTCAAATATTATTGATTTCAGAACTTTTGTTTGATACAATAAGACGAATTAATCATTATTTCAAAAAGGAGGTATAATATGCCAGAATTAAGTGTTTTAAATCAAAAGATAAACTATATAAAAATTGATGATGAAGACTATATATCAATTACTGATATGCTAAAATCAAAAGATGGTGATTTTTTCGTTTCAGATTGGTTAAGAAACCGAAATACCATTGAATTTTTAG
>ULZB01027120.1_pt1 | contig 13590 bp, 22 predicted proteins | sample 1962691 | NCBI WGS metagenome assembly ULZB01 (sample SAMEA4835878, study PRJEB28245) | human gut metagenome | biome: gut microbiome; material: fecal sample | place: Denmark | collected 2008 | reverse complement strand
GGAAGAGCGTTTTCATGTTGTCTACTATGATATTAATGATTTAAGTTTATCTGGACTTGAGCATATATATATGCTTCAATCAGAGAATATTGATAATCTAATCTATCTGCCCAAGGGGTCATCTCTTAAAACATTTACCATAGAACAGCTCAAACAGATTCGTGATCAGTTTGTTGATTATGTTAATAGTTTAATTGGAGATAAGCTATATGAAGACCTCGAAGGGTGAGCAGGTCATCATTAATTTGCTTCGAAAAGGTGGATTAAAATTTGAGAGAGAGAAAGAGTTCGCCGACTTGCGTGGCGGCCGTTATCGTTACGATTTTTACTTGCCCGCGTTGGGAGTTTTAATTGAATATGATGGCGAGCAGCACTTTCAGCGAGTTTCTCTCTTTCAGAAAACCCAAAGAGATTTCCTTAAAACGAAAGGACACGATCGACAAAAGAACGAGTATGCACTTACCCATAATCTTCGACTTTATCGTATTCCATATTGGGAATTAGACAGTTTAACCTCGAGTCGAGATATATTCCAACAGAAATTTGAAGTTCAGTCAATTTGGCATAATGATGATTTGTGGAGAAAGCATGAAAATAGAATATAGTCGGTGATTTTTTACTACTTAACTACGGAGACCCGAAGAAGGGGGAAGGTAGTTGGATTTTTTTGATGTGGTAAAAAATATTAGTATTTTGCTGACGGTCATTCTTAGTTGCGTGAGTTTAGGTAAATTCCTGAGCAAACGTATTGACAAATTGTTCGATGAACACTTGGAAGAAATAAGGAAGAATGACAAAAAACAAGCAGAAGAAATAGCAGAGATTAAAGATACCCTTGATAATCTCGAAAAACGTTTTGATGTCGTTGAGGATTTTAATGCAGAAATTTGTCGCCATGTTATAAAGGACATTTATTATAAGTATAACAAGACTCAAAAAATTCCGTTATACGAGAGAAAAATGGCAGATTCTCTTTATAAAATTTATAGCGAGCAATTTCATCAAAATAGTTACGGTCAACTTTTGTATCAAGAAATTTGTAAATGGGAAATCGACACAACAGACAAATTAACAAGGTAAGAAAAGAAAGAAGTCAAATGGAAATTTGACTTCTTTTCTTTTTTCTTTTATAATTATTATAAGAGAAAAAAGGAGAATAGCAATGGATAAAAATATTTTTATTTTAGTTGTTTTGGGTATATTTGCTGTAATATCTTTGATAAGTTTTATAATAGGCTTAGCAAAAAGTCATAAAAAGAAAAAAGAAAAGCAGATTAATGAAAAGGTTGAATCTTTAAAGAAAATTAAGGAAGATTGTGTCAACGCCGAGCTTGAACTTATAAACTTACAAGACCAGTTAAATATTAATAAAACTGAACTACTACGACTTCAAAATGAACAAGCAAAAGAACAAGTCGCCTTACAATGCGCGCGAGACCTAAGACAATCCGAGGCAGAACGCGAAAAAGAACTTATCCAACAAGAAGTGTCAAGTTATGGCAATTATCTATGGGAGAAAGAAAAACAGAAACACAAAAGTCGTTCAGACGCCTACATAGAAAATCTAAAGGAACTGACGGAAGCTTATGATATGGTTGCTGAAATGCATAAGGCAGATGCTGAGTTTGCGCGAACAGAAGCATTAGAGATTATTGGCTCTTTCCAAAACACAATCGAGGACTACCGCGCGCAATGTGAGGCAATAAATGAGCAAAGACGTCAAGAAGAGCTTTTGGAGAACGAGAAAGCCAGCCATATGCTACAACTTTCTTCTTCTGAGAAAGAAGATATTGACCGACTTCTCGAATTAAGCCGCACATTCAATCAAAAAACCGTTATCTATAAATTGATATGGTCAGCTTTTCTTCAAAAACCGTTCAATGATATGATCAACACACTTTTTGGTAATAGTGTCCCGCGCAGTGTAATCTATTGTATAGAGAATCAAAAGTCACATAAGAAGTATGTAGGTAAAACTTCTGCCGAGGTTTCAAAACGCTGGGCGGAACATATCAAAACATCTTTAAATATTGGTACTGTTGCAAAACAAAAGATACATGAAGCCCTATATGGTAATTGGGGTGATTTTACTTTTACGGTTTTGGAACAGGTAGACAAAGATAAACTTTCCGAACGAGAGAAATTTTATATAGACTTATATGAATCAAATGTTTATGGTTATAATTTGAAAAAGGGAGGCTAATTAAGTTTGGAACTTAGTAAAATGCAAAAAGAAATTGTCGAGACATCTCATGATAAGGTGGTAGTAATATCCTGCGCTGCTTCTGGAAAGACTCGTGTTCTAACTGAGCGAGTGCGTTATCTTCTTGAGAAAGGGGAAGACCCCGCGCAGATTGTGGTTATCACTTTTACCAATGCCGCGGCAGAGGAAATGAGAAAGAGACTTGGCAATGCCTCGGTTTTCATTGGTACGGTTCATTCCTATGCAAACAAGATACTAACCTCCCATGGAATTAATACAAACGCATATATAGCAAAAGAGAATTTTGATGGACTCTTTAATCTTATACAAAAGAATCCTGTAGTTATTTCACCTGTTAAACATCTACTTCTTGACGAAGCACAGGACTCAAGTGAGATACAGTTTGAGTTTCTGCTTGATATGATAAAGCCGAAGAATTTCTTTTTAGTTGGAGATTTTCGACAGTGTATTTATGAGTTTAATTCCGCGCGCCCAGACTTGCTTATAGGCTTGTCCGAAGCTCCGGGTGTTACTACTTATCATTTAAATGAGAACTATCGAAACGCATCAAAAATACTTACCTATGCAAAATCACTAATTCGTAAAGCAGGAGATGAGTATTGCGACGATTCTTTTCCAATGAGAGATACCGAGGGAATAGTAGCAAGAGCAGAATATGATCCAGAAGTTATCGCTGACCTCATTCTTAAACGAGGACATTATAAAGATTGGTTTGTGTTGACTCGTACAAACGCAGAATTGGACAGTATTCTGACCTATCTTACAATGCGCGGAATACCTTGTGATACCTTTAAGCGTGCTAAGATATCAGAAGAAGAATTTGCCAAGAAAATGGCACAAGATACAGTTAAGGTTTTAACTATTCACACCTCAAAAGGACTTGAAGCTAAGTATGTAGTTGTAATTGGTGCAAAAAATTGGAGTCCTGAGGAAAAACGAATACAATATGTTGCCGCGACTCGCGCGATGGACTTTTTGCTTTGGACAACACCAAAGCCGAAGAAGAAGAAAAAATATGTAGACTGGGAATAACAAATAAGAGAGGTTCTTTTACTACTTAAATGTAGAGAAGATACTTCTCTTATTTATTATTAAACAGGAGGAAAGAAGATGGATAATTATGTCCTTGCCCAATCATGGGCACGAGCAAACGTGCAGGATCGACTATGGTATTGTATGACGGATGCTGATAAGACTGCGCTGGCTCAAAATGAGAATATTGCCTTTGGTGATAAAGTTTATATCATTTCCACAAAGAAAATCTTTATTATGGGAAATGATGGAATATGGTATGAGATGTGAGGTGATAGTAGATGAGTTTTGATGTTACGACTCTGGCCCTTGCGAAATCCTATGCTGATCAGCATGGTGGTGGTGGAGGAGCTTCTACTGCGGGCGATTTTATAATCAAAATGACGGTTGAAGGCGATGGCGACGGCAATTATACGGTCATATCTTGCGACGCAACAATCGAGCAGATAGACACGGCAGTTGCCGCCGAAAAAAGGGTTGTTGTGATATCAACGGATACATCAAGCGGTTTCATCTTTGAACTGCCAATGATTCAAGGTATGCAAGAAGAAATATATTATTTTGCCACGTTCCTGGATAGTCAGATGATAAGTTCATTCGTGCAGAAAATCGACGAAAGCACAAGCAAATGGCAATTCTTAATAACCCAAATCGGAGCGGAGTCTGTTGACTACTCAAACACCGCACTGCCGAACATATCTACAGTCGGAGGCGCACTCGACGAGCTTGTCTCTAAATCCCACACGCACTATAACAAATCGGTGCTTGATAAGTTTGCCGAAACCGACGGCAAGCCGACTTATGACGGCAAGGAAATAGGCGGCGACGGAGCGTCAACCGCCGAAAAAATAAGCTATACCAGCACAGACTTGCCCGATGTTGCGAATGTCAAAACAGCACTTGACAAAGTGGTTAAAGAGCAGCGGGGACATGGAACCGATATAGAGGTCATCAATGATATGCTTGGCAACCTCCATAAAAACTCCCATACTCACGTCAACAAAGATACACTCGACAAGCTTTCCGACTCAAACGGCAAACTCCAATATAACGGCTCGGATGTCGGCTTAAAGGGAGACAAGGGTGACACAGGAGCTGCTGGAGCGGACGGTTATACGCCTGTCAGAGGCACTGACTACTGGACAGCGGCGCTCTCGGCGGAAACTATCAGGAGTTTTGGATAGAGGCAGATAAACAGGAGGGGTTATAAAATGTTAGAAGCAATTTTATTTAATCTACTAAACTTAATTGGACTTTATGGCAAAGCAATACTCGTGCTTCTGTCAAAGGTATTCGATCAAATATAAACTTATTTTGGGGGTGAAGAGAATTGAGTTTAGATGTCGTAACTCTTGCACTCGCAAAATCGTATACCGATAAATACGGTGGTGGTGGAGACCCCGGAACCGGTGGTTACACCATAGGAGACGGCTTAAAATTGGAAGGACGCCGCTTATCTGTGGATACAGCTACCACAGTGGAAGAAGATAATACAAAACCAATTACTTCTGCGGCGGTTTTTACAGAGATCGGCAATATAAACGCACTTTTAGAAACAATTTAAGGAGGCTAATTATGAGCACACAAACCGAAATCACCAGACTACAAGAAGCAAGAAATAAGATAAGAACATGGGAAGTTGGTCTGGGAATTGCTACAAGTACAGACAAACTTGACGAATTAGCAAATAAGGTTGCGGCTATTAAGAACCAAGGTGCAATCGATGCTAATGTCAAGGAAGGTGAAACATATACAATACCAGCAGGTTATCACAATGGTAGTGGTACTGTTAAAGGTGTTGCGGGTGGCGGTAACTACACTCTTCAAGCAAAAACAGTTACTCCTACCAAAGAACAGCAGTCAGTAGCACCTGATCCGGGCCATTATGGTCTTTCTTCCGTAACGGTTGAAGCCATACCTGAAAACTATCAGGATATTAGCGCTGTTACAGTTGAAGAAGGAGACGTCCGCGCAAACAAGGTATTTATTAAGGCGGATGGTTCTACTGCAGCTGGTACTCTTGCAGATAATGGTGCAATCACGAAAAAACTTGACGCAACCACAGGCAATCAATCTTACACAGTGCCCGCGGGTATACACAATGGTAAGGGTGCCGTTTCGATAACTCTCGAAGAGAAGTCGGTAACTCCTACAAAGAAGGCACAAGACATCACTCCTACCGCAGGGAAGGTTCTCAGCAAAGTTGCTGTTGCCGCAATACCTGATGCATATCAGGATGTTACTGGCGTTACCGCAACAGCAGCAGATGTACTTTCTGGTAAGAACATCGTAGGTACTGACGGATCCGTTATCGAAGGTACAATGACCGATAATAGAGCGGTATCGAAAGTTTTGGATGCTTCTACTGGCAACCAAGTTTATACTGTACCCGTTGGCTATCACAATGGTGAGGGTACTGTATCAGTTGTACTTGAATCCAAAACAGCCACACCCACAAAGGCAGAGCAAGTTATTTCTGCTACTAAGGGCAAAGTCATTGATAAGATAACTGTTGCTGCTATTCCTTCTGCTTACCAAGATGTTACTGGTGTAACTGCTGCCGCAGGGGATGTGCTTGCCGGCAAGAAGATTGTTGGCACAGATGGCAAACTTATTGACGGTACTATGGCAGACAATGGTACTGTTACTAAAACCCTTGATGCTACTTCTGGCAACCAGTCATTTACAATCGCGGCGGGTCATCATAGCGGCGAGGGCGCAGTTAATATTGTTCTTGAGCAAAAGACCGCCACTCCTACTAAGTCCGCGCAGACAATAGTTCCTACCAAGGGCAAGGTTCTTGATAGAGTTACAGTCGCAGCCATTCCTGATGACTATCAGGATGTCACGGGAGTTACTGCAACAGCTGCTGACGTTCTTGTCGGTAAGAAGATAGTGGATGCTGAAGGTACTGTTGTTACTGGTATTATGGCTGATAATGGTGCTATCAACGCAACAATTGACGGTTTGACAACTACTTCCTATACAATTCCTGCGGGCAAGACTTCTGGTGGTACTGTATCACTTACTAATGATATTGAAATGGCTCTTGCAGCTATATAATAAATATTGGAGGCTCAAAAATGGCGACAGATGAGAGAGCCGGCGCTGTAAGCGGCATACAACAGAATATTGATAGAATAAAGCTTGCGAAGCAGAAGATGGCGAATTATTTAGAAAACAATAGCAGTCTGGTCGCTGATGGGATGTCAATAAACGAGATAGTAGACGAAGTGCTGGCGCTTATTGATAAGAAAGGAGATTATAATGTAGTTCAGAATGTGCTTGCGAATGGAAATAGTGAGCTGGTAATTACGGATGCAAGTGAATCAAGCGCGAACGAGCTTGATAGTTTTATCACAAGAGAGATTAGTGGGGTTTATACAAACGATAGAATCACGAAAGTTGGACTTTATGGGCTTGGTGGTTGTGAAAATTTAATAAGTATTAATTTACCAAATGTCGTAACTGTTGAAGATAGTGGTTTTTATAATTGTAAGTTACTAAAAAATGCTTTTTTACCTAAACTTACGATATTAGGACGTAATGGCTTTAATAGTACTGGACTTGAATCTATAAGTCTTCCTCTTTGTACTGAGATAGGCAGCACTTGTTTTTCATATACTAATCAATTAGTATCAGCAATTTTACCACTTGTTGCATCAATTCCCGGTTTTTGTTTTAGCTATTCTTCTGTTCAAAAAATAGATACTTCATCGGTTACTTCTATTGCAGCGTATGCGTTTGGAAATGCACAACAGTTAGATACCTTAATTTTAAGGAATTCAAGTGTATGCACGCTTGCAAATTCTACCAATACTTTTACGGATACAAAAATCGCGGCTGGTACTGGTTACATCTATGTTCCCGATAATCTTGTAGACTCTTATAAAACCGCAACCAACTGGGTAACTTTTGCCAATCAGATTAAACCTATTTCAGAATTGGAGGGGAGCTAATATGATAAAAACCGAAATACTTTCAAACGGTCTTGTTCGCACATATAGTGACGAGAGCAAAATGATAAAAAAAGTTGGTACAGAAGAAACTTATTGTGAAGCAGTAGACCTTCCAACTTCTGATTATACCTATATAGAGACAGACGAAATAATGGAGTGCGCTGATAGCGATGCACTTCGAATTATTGTTGGGGGTGTTGATGAATGAGCCTTGATACAAACAAGCCAGTAGAATCAATTACTTATAATGGGGTTGCTTTTCCTCTTGCTTCTACTGGAGGCGCGACAACTGCCTCCGCGGTAAGCTATACAAATGCAAATTTAGAAGGTGTTACAAATGCACAAGGTGCGCTTGATGCGTTGGTTGCTTCGAAGACTCAAGCTGAGACTGATATCGAGACTCTTGGCAGCTCCATTGATTCGATGGACGCGAAGGTCCAAAGACACGCGACGGATATTTCTACGCTCACATCGAATCAGAACGCACTTACGCAAAATGTTAATACTCTTAATACCCAATATACGACACTAAATGAAAAGGCACATACGCACTCAAATAAAGATGTGTTAGATAGGTTTAGTGGTTCTGACAATACTGTTTATTATAATGATAAGACTCTTGCAGAAAAAGTTGTTATAGATGAAGAGGATAATACAACTATTACATTAACTAATAACACTGATTTTCTACGGGGTGAAGAGACTTCTCTTACAATTTCTTTCCCCGGCGGTGTATCATTTGGCACCCCATTTTACCGTTCTTCTCTTTCTTTTAAATCTGGTTCGACAGCGACGGCAATTACCTATCCTTCTGGTATAATTTGGAGCGGTTTTGATATAAAGAATGGTCAATTTGTACCAGTCGCGGGCAAGTATTATAATATTGTCTTTTGGAGAGATAGTTTTGGCTATAATGCAGTGGTAAGGGGTGTTTGGGTATGAGCGGCCTCGATGAAAGGCGTAAAGCTATGATGGGCGAGATTGATTATGGACTTCCTAAAAATTATATGGCTGTAGAATACTTAGAGTCAACATCTGAAAAACAGTGGTTCGATACAGGTATTAAAGCATCCTCTACCCTTACTGTTGAAGCAGAATGGTATGTTGACCGCAGTACTATTGCTGATGATTATGTAATTTTTTACCAAGGTGAGACCTCCATTGGTGTTTATTCTTTTGGTCTACTCTCCTATAATACGACATCATCTTATAATTGGTGTTGGACGATTGGATCAGAGCGAGAAAATTTTCAAAATCCAACTAACCACGCACTAAGATTCCACAGTAAAACTACGAATAAGCAATGTATAATAAATGGAGTCGTAGAAAAGACTTATTCTTCTAACAAATTTACTTCTCGTAGAGATATTTTTATATTCGGAACATCCTCCAGTACCAGAATTAAGCCTAACAAGGGTGATGACGGTACTAAAAGAATATATTGGATGAAAATATGGGATGGTCAGACCCTTGTACGAGACTTTCAACCTTGCTTAGATGCTTCTTCTACGCCTTGTTTATATGATAGAGTCTCGAAACAAACTTTTTATAATAAGGGGAGTTTAAAGCTTGGTTATAAGTTATTATAAGTTTATTGATGAAGATACCAATCCTGTACTTTTTTCCGGTTGGTATGAAGAAAATGGGGAAATAATTACGAATCCGCCTGCCGAAAAAATATTGGCGCTTGGTTATAAGCCCATTGTAGAATCAGAATATCCAACGTTGGAATCAGATCAGTATGTTGAAGTTTACTGGACAGAACAAGATTCCACAATTACAAAAAATTATCGAGTCGTCACCGATGATGAAATTACTACTGACGAAGCTTTATTAATAATAACTGGTGGTGAAGCTATATGACAAGAGCAGAAGCATTGGCATTTAGAAAAAAGATAGAGTCCGCGGCGGCCTTGCTTCCAGATGAGCAGGCACTTGAGAGTATCGAACTCTTTCCTGCATGGGAACCAATTGCGTATGCCGTAGGTGATAGGTGCCGATATAATGGTAAACTTTATAAATGCTATAATGCAATTACTGGCGATAATCCTACATGGACGCCCGATGTGACATCTGCGCACTGGGAAGTAGTTGCAAAACCGGAAGAAGAAGGCACTCTTAGCAATCCTATTGCGGCAGAAGTAGGCATGAGATATTATAAAGACAAGTATTATAAAGAGGGAGATAAGATTTATAAATGTACCAGAGACGATAGTAATGGTCAAGGTACGATTCTATATTATACCCCTTCTCAGCTTGTTGGACAATACTTCGAGGAAGTAGCCGCGTAATTGTAAAGTAAATAAACGATCAGAGGAAAAGTTGATTTTTCCTCTGATTTTTTTTATAATATTATTAGAAATGTAGAAAGGAGAAAATAAGTTGATAAAGAAAACTGAGTTTGAAACCTTAGAGGAATTACAGCGAGTTTATCCAATCGGAAGCATATTTAGCACCGCTATTGAAAAGGAGAGATGGTATTGTCCCTCAGAAGAAGATATAAAAGCTGCTATTTCAATGTGGGGCAAAGAGAATATTACAGTTTTGAACGAGGATACAATAGTCGTTACAAAAAAATTTAATACCTATGTTCAAGGGTATCTTTTTGATGGTGAGTATTGGCGACCCGCGGGCAATGGATGGGATGGCTGGTATGAGCTGGAAGAAGAGGACGAAGACGAAATATAAGTAAGGAGATGTGGTAAAAATATGAGTCAAGATTATAATGCCGACAGTATTCAAACCTTATCTTTCCGAGATGCCATACGTTCAAGAGTGTCTATGTATATGGGCAGCGCGGATAATCAAGGCGTTCTCCAGTGTGTGCGCGAAATAATAACAAATTCTATTGATGAATATACAATGGGCTATGGCGATCGAATACGCGTAACTCTTGATAAAGATAATACGGTTACTGTACAAGATTTTGGTCGTGGAGTTCCTTTTGGCTTGCGTGAAGATGGTACTGACGCACTCGAGGCCATCTATACGATGCCGCATAGCGGTGGTAAGTTCAATGATAAAACTTATCAGAATGTGGCGGGGATGAACGGAATCGGAGCTAAAGGTGTCGCCCTTTCATCAGATTACTTCTTTGTACGGAGTCAGCGTGACGGGAAAATAGCTACTTTGATACTTAGAGATGGTGTTAAACAGGATTTAACAGTAATTGATCAAAAGACTACATGGTCAGGTACCTTTGTTCAATTTACTCCCTCACAGGAAGTTTACAACCTCGAGCCAATTAACATTAATTTTAAAGATATAAAAAAGATGTGCGAAGATTGGTCTTATCTTTGCAAGGGTTTAACTTTTGAACTTGAAGATAAAGTAACAGGAGAAAAAGTTACTTATTATTCCAAAAATGGTCTTGTAGATTTAATGAAAGCAAAAGGCGGAAAGGCATTGAATAAGACCCCTCTAAGCATTTGTTTAAAAGAGGGTGACATAACTGCTGAAATAGCTATGGAATGGACGGATAGCCGTACAGAAACCTCTTATGTCTTTACAAATGGGCTTGAAAATGTTGAGGGCGGTACAAGTTTAACTGGCGTAAAAACTGCTCTTACAAATTTCTTTAAGAAGAAGCTTAAAGGTGAAGCGCCTCCCGAGGTTCTTCGAAAGGGACTTTTATATGCTATAAGTTGCCAAGTTCCAAATCCCTCATTTGCAAATCAGACAAAGACCAAAGTTAATAATATCGAATTAAGGGGTTTGTGTCAGCGCGCGACTACTCAAATGCTTGAAAGCTTTGAACAACAGCACGCGGATGAGTTCCAGCGAGTTCTTGACCTACTTGCAAAAGAACAGAAAGCTGAACTTGCGGCTGAGCGTGCACGAAAGCAAGTTCTTGAAGCTCAAAAAGAAGTCGAAAAGTCTCAAAAGAAAAAATATATTGCAAGCGACAAACTTAAAGACGCAGAGTTCCTTGGACAAGATGCAACCCTTTTAATTGTCGAAGGTAATTCTGCTATGGCTTCAGTAGGAGTCGCGCGCGATGAAAAGACTTATGGTATCATGTGCATACGCGGTAAGATTATTAATGCACTGTCTAATGATGAAGAGAAAATCTACCAGAACGAAGAGATTAAACTTCTCTTGAGTGCGCTGAATATTGTACCGGGGCACTACGATAGTCGCAAACTGAGATATGGACGTGTCGGTGTTTGTACCGATTCTGACTCAGATGGCTACCATATAGGATTGCTTTTGATGGCAGCACTACAGTATCTGGCTCCACAGTTTATTGAAGAGGGAAGACTTGGGTGGTTACGTTCACCTCTCTACATTGTTAAAAATGGAAAAACCGAAAACTATTATTTCACAGACGAAGAAATGGATGCTGCGCGCGGACATATATCAGGGGTTATCCAAAGGAACAAAGGAATCGGTTCATTGACTCCGGAGCAAGCATACAATTCAATGTTTACAGCGAAAAATCAGCGATTTGATATGTTCCAAACCTCACCAGAAGCGTGCGACCTCTTGTACAATCTGATGGGTAAAGATGTAGAGCCACGAACGGATTTTATATTTAAAAATGTAGACTTCTCTATGATACGAGAATAAGATTAAAGGAAGGGAATTTGATTTTCCTTCCTTTTTTTGCTATAATTTTATTATAAAGGGAGGAAGAGTAATGAAAGTTACATTAAAACAAATAAAAGAAGTTTTATCTCAACCGATATCAAAATTTTTTGAGAAGGGCGCAAATTGTACAAAAGAAAAGGTTTATGAGATAATTCAGAAAAGTAAAGGAAAACCTCCCATAGAAATCTATTATGGAGATTTCCATTGCCCGCACTGTGGTGAATACTTATATGCATGGTATCAGTATTGCGCGCGTTGTGGGCAAAGAATTGATTGGAGAGAAGTTAAGTAAAGGAGTATAAAAAATGTCTGAATATATAGAGCGTGAAGCAGTAATTGATGAAATTGAAAGCACAACTTGGTATCACATAAGTTATCAAAAAAATTTAGTTGAAGGAGCTGCGTGTGAAGCTGACGCACTTTATAAAGCCACGGACATTTACAATGTTATAAAGTCAGCACCAACCGCCGATGTGGTTGAGGTGCGGCACGGAGAGTGGGTTGAAGACGGCTATAACGATATTCCTTGCGTGTGTTCGTGCTGTGGAGCGGAAGCGCAATATACAAGCACCTTTGAAGAAACATTTGACTATGATTGGGAAGAAAACTTGTGCTCTACGGGATATGAAGAAATAAGAGAATATATTAGAACACCGTTTTGTCCGCACTGCGGCGCAAAGATGGACGGAGGGAATAACAATGTCGAATGATATTAAAATTGGTGACTTCGTAATATGCGTTGAAATGCAGTATTACGGTGTTTCAGGCGTAGTTATCAAGCAGTATTGTCCTACTGCTGGCGAAGAGCAGACAATGATAAGATGTATTGACGGCAGAGAGTTTCATGCTCCCACAAGATGTTTTTATAAATCTACGATAACCCTGAACTATTAGGAGGAAACAATAATGGCTGATGCAGACAGATGTGTATGTTGTGGAGAGATAGTTCCCGAGGGACGGCAAGTATGCCCGCGGTGTGAGATTGAATTACAGTCTAAACCAGATGTAGGAGCAGTCTTAGGCATTGAAGGAAAAGTAGACGAGAATTTAATAAGCGAAGATTGGATAAAATTTTATAAAGTATGTCCTATTGCATTTTATGAGCTATGTGGACTTCGCCTTACTTTTACTCAAAAAATAATTCTGCGTACATGTGCTTTTCGTGAGAGAACAAAAGATAGGAGAAGATTAAGATGAATTGTCCAATATGTGGTAAAGAGGTGCCATTAGACCTTACTCAAAAAGTAATATGGACTTCATATGGTGAGGAAGTCTGTTGTGCAGATCATTCAGAAGAGCAAATCCAAAACTACCTTAATGGTAATGGTAAGTGTTCTTATTTTCGCCCCGAAGTTGAGAACGCCAAAAACGCAACTTGCCAAGGGATGAAAGGCACGCCTTACGTTACCTGTCAAGGAAAACGTCATTTTTGTTGTCGTGGAGCATAAAAATTGATTTAACTTTAAAATTAAGCTATAATATTAAAAGAAATTGAGGAAAGGAGAGCTAAATGGAAGATTTAACATCAGTCATAAAAGAAAGTTTTATCCAATACTCCGGCGCCGTTCTACAGTCGCGCGCACTGGTTGATGCGAGAGATTGTCTGAAGCCGTCGGCTCGTCAGATTTTCTATTGCCTGTATACGGACAAGTTTCTTCACTCTAAGCCGATGAAGAAAACTCTCAAGGCAGTAGGTAGCGCATCGAGGATGTATATCCATGGTGATTCCAGTTGTGTTGGCGTGATAATGCGTGCCGCGCAACCGTGGGCTATGAGATATCCTCT
>ULZB01018751.1_pt1 | contig 13785 bp, 14 predicted proteins | sample 1962691 | NCBI WGS metagenome assembly ULZB01 (sample SAMEA4835878, study PRJEB28245) | human gut metagenome | biome: gut microbiome; material: fecal sample | place: Denmark | collected 2008 | reverse complement strand
TAGAGGGTCTTGATGCTGTTTTAAAGGATACTTTAAGCCCTATTGATTTCATGATGGCTTTTGAATGTTCAAAACTTGATTTACGTAATTATGAAGATCGTAAAACCTTACTTGTAAAGGCATGTGAGAAGATTGCGAAGATAGAAGATAGAATTGATCGTGGACACTATATTACAAAGCTTTCATCATTGACTGATTTCCCTAAGGAAATCATTGAGGAACAACTTTTAAATAGTTCTGCAATTATTGAACATCGTGAACAGTTTTCTCAAAATCGTATTGAAACAATTCAGGACCAGCGTCCTATTCTAGATAAATATACTTTGGCAGAAAAGAATTTATTATTCTATATGTTGAATGACCGTCAGGTCAGTGATATTTATGAAGCAAAAGCAGGCTTTATGCACAATGATACATATCGTGCACTTGCTGCTTATATTAGAGACTATTATCGTACGCATCAAACAATGGATATTGCGAACTTGATTGATAAGATTGGGAGTTCTCATTCAACCCTTGTGAATGCGTTGACAGATATTGCGGAGTGTTCACTTCCACTCCCTTATCAAAAAGAAGTGATTGATGATTATATTGCGAGAATTACAGAAAATACCAAGAATATTCGTGAACAGGAATTACAGGAACAGTTTAAGAATGTTCTTGCGCCTAGCGCAAAAGCTGAGATTCTCCAAAAGTTAATTGATTTAAAAAAGGAGTAGCTATGGCAAAAAAGGATAAAGCAGTACAGGGTATTACTCTTGAAGAACTTGAAAAAATGCTGATAAGTGCCGCTAAGGCTAAAGGCAACCGTTTAACTCAGGATGACTTAGATGCTTTCCAGTCTAGATATGATTTAGATGATGAAGCATATGAAAACCTTATTGATGCAATCAATGATAACCATATTGAAATTGAAGATGGTTTAGATGCATTAGAAATAGATGATAATGACTTCATGGATGGAGGGGCAGATGATCTTGATGACCTTGAAGGCTTAGAAGTAGATACAGATGATGATGCAGGTGATGATGATATCGCTAATCTAGATTTCGGTAATGATCTAGATATGGACTTTGGTGATACAAATAAGATGTATAACCAGTCTGATGACGATGACGATATGAACCAGTTAGGTTCTAACGTTAAAATCAATGACCCTGTTAAGATGTACTTAAAGGAAATTGGTCGTGTAGACTTATTAACTCATGAACAGGAAATTGAACTCGCAAAACGTATTCTTGAAGGTGATGAACAGGCTAAGAAAGAACTTGCAGCTGCAAACTTAAGATTGGTTGTATCTATCGCTAAGAGATATGTAGGTCGTGGTATGTTATTCCTAGACTTAATTCAGGAAGGTAACATGGGGCTTATTAAGGCTGTAGAAAAGTTCGATTATACAAAAGGATTTAAGTTCTCTACATATGCAACATGGTGGATCAGACAGGCTATTACTCGTGCAATTGCCGATCAGGCACGTACTATCCGTATTCCAGTACATATGGTAGAAACTATCAACAAGTTAACTCGTATCCAGAGACAGCTTGTTCAGGAATTAGGTAGAGAACCAACAGCTGAAGAAATCGCAGAAAAGATGGATGGAATGACTCCTGCAAAGGTAAGAGAAATCCAAAAGATTTCTTTAGAACCAGTTTCTTTAGAAACACCTATCGGTGAAGAAGATGATTCTCATTTAGGTGACTTCATTGAAGATGAAGGTGCTATGAGCCCTGATGATTATGCATCTAACGAATTATTAAAAGATGAATTAAATGAAGTATTATTAGAACTTACAGATAGAGAAGAAAAAGTATTAAGACTTAGATTTGGTCTAGATGATGGACGTACAAGAACACTTGAAGAAGTAGGTAAAGAATTCAACGTAACTCGTGAACGTATCAGACAGATTGAAGCAAAAGCTTTAAGAAAACTAAAACATCCTTCACGCTCTAAACGTCTAAAGGACTTCTTAGATCACTAATGAAGCTTCATTCAAAACGTCTAAGCAAAGTTGCTTGGATGATTGAAGAACATAAACAAGGAACTATCCTGGCAGATATCGGCACTGATCATGCCTATCTGCCTTGTTTTTTACTTGATGACAACATCATCACATCAGCTTATGCATGTGATGTAGCGGAAGGACCTCTCTCTAGTTCTAAAGAAACAATTCAGTCTTTACATCTTGAAGATCAAGTCATCCCACTACTTGGTAATGGATTAGATCCTATCATCGATAAGAAAGTAGATATGATCTCTATTTGTGGTATGGGTGGCTTATTGATGAGTGAAATATTAGATGCCCATCTTGACTATGTAGAAGATAAAATACTCTTCCTACAGGCAAATACAGCCATTGATTTATTAAGAGAATATTTAATGAATCATAACCTACAGATTATTGATGAAGCATTAGTCAAAGATGCTCATCATATTTATGAAATCATGGTTGTGAAAAAAGGCCATCAGGAATTAGATGAAAAAGATATTCTCTTTGGACCAGTCCTTAGAAAACAGAAGGATCCTCTCTTTATTGAGAAGTGGGAAAGAGAACTAAAGATTCAAAGACGTATATTGGATTCATTAAATACTGAACATGAAAAATATGCAAAGGTATTACATTCTATTGCCTTAATTGAAGAAGTACTCTAGGTACTTCTTTTTTGTGTTATAATGGTTGAAACGGAAGGTGATATTTATGAAAGCAGAACAGATTATTAAAATCATGGAATCTCATTATCCTTTAAGTTGTCAAGAGGACTGGGATCATTGTGGATTACAGGCAGGTAATATTCATACAGAAGTGAATAAAATAATGATTGGTTTAGATGCAGACTTACAAACATTGCAGGAAGCCATTGATGCAGGATGTCAGATGTTGATTACCCATCATCCATTCTTATTCAATACATTGACTTTAGATACAACAACACCGATAGGACGTTTTATTGAAAAAGCGATTAAACATAATATTGTTGTCTATAGTGCGCATACATCTTTAGATAAGATTTCCATGAATAGATGGTTAATGGAAGCATTAGGATGTTTAAATATTGAAGATGCCGATGAATCTAATATTACCAAGAAGGGTGTACTCCCAGATACAATGGGTATGTATGAATTCTTAGACTATGTAAAGAAAGCTTTTAATATTCCATCAGTCAATTATGCAGGTAAAGTGAAAGAAGTCTCTACAGTAGGAATCTGTGGTGGTTCTGGAGGAGATTTAATAGATGAAGTCGCTCCACAGGTAGATGCTTATGTCACAGGTGATTTAAAATATCATAGTGGTTTAAAAGCATCAGATTATAATATTCTTTTAGTAGATGTAGGACATCATGTAGAAGTCATTATGGTACATAAATTAAAAGAATTATTAGAAAAAGAAATAGATTGTGAAATTGTAGAAGCCACTTCTCCAGGCTATTTTAAGGGGTATTAGGATGATTCTGACTACAATAGCGTATTTAAAAAAAGATGGGAAAACATTACTTCTTCATCGTATAAAAAAGAAGAAAGATATCAATGAAGGTAAATGGATTGGTGTAGGTGGTAAATTAGAACCAGGTGAATCACCCGATGAATGTGTAAAAAGAGAAATATTAGAAGAAACAGGCTATACAGTACATTCTATTAGATGTCATGGTTATGTCACATTCCCAGGCCTTTATTATGGTGAGGATGAAGGTATGTTTGTTTATTCTTGTCATGACTTTGAAGGGACATTAAAAGAATGTGATGAAGGTGTTCTTGAATGGGTGGATGATGATTTAATTCCTGATTATCCACAATGGGAAGCAGATTATCATTTCTTAAACTGGATGGAAGATGATCATTATCACCATGCCAAGGTGACTTATAAGAATGATGAACTTATAGAATATAAAGAAGAAATATACTAAAAAAGAGCGCGGACATTAGATTAATCCGTGCTCTTTCATATTTTTATAAATACCATCATTTGCGATATCATCACATACCTCATCAGCAATAGCCTTTAAACCTTCTTTCGCATTACCGACTGCAACACCATGAGCTACAAATGTCAACATCTCTGCATCATTCATTCCATCACCGTAAGCATATGTATCCTTTTGATCAATACCTAAATGGTTAATAAGTGCTTCAATGGCAGTATGCTTATTCACACCCGCTACAGATAATTCACCTGATGCATCACCAAATTTGGGAACAGTGCATTCAATCACTTGGAATGCATCACTAAACTGCTTTCTAATCTCATCAAATGGAATATATTCGTGTTCTAAGAAACAAATCTTATTCACATCATTTCTATACATATTCTCATTTTCAATCAGTGCAGTTATAAAATGACTAGGTTCCTCTTCCTTTTTTCTTCTTGCTTCAGGATCATTTTTAGATCACCATAGATGATGCTTTCTAATCTTTTAATGAGGTTCTTAGAGGCAAATAAACCACCATTAGACTCTAAATAATAGTCATAATGATTTGTTTCAAAGAAGTCTACAACACGATGAACATCTTCATCACTGACTTTCTTATGGTATAACATCTCATCACCCATCTGTACAAAACCACCTCCAGCACCAATAATGCCATCAAATCCTACATCTAGAATATAAGGATAGATTTCTGCAAGAGAACGCCCAGTACAAAGGTAACATAAATTTCCTTTTTTACGCGTCTCGTGCACTGCCTGGATAGTTGATTCAGGAATACATTCCTTTACAGGTCTCACATCTACTAAAGTTCCATCTACATCAAAAAATATAATCTTCTTACTCATACACACTCCTATAACATCTTTTCATAAGGTATTTTAGGTTTAATAAAACTATCTGGATTGTTTTCATCATACTGCTTCAAGAAATCAATAATCTGATTAGTCAATACAGTAGGGGTAGAAGCTCCAGAACTCACTCCCACATGCTTCTTTCCTTTAAGCCATGATAAGTCTAACTCTTCAAGACTTCCAATCATCTTGGTATCTTTATGTGCTTTCTCCATACTAATAGAAGCCAGCTTCTTTGTATTATTAGAATGAGGATCACCTACAATAATGACTAGATCAATATCTTCATCCATCTTCGCAATGGCTTCCTGTCTAATCTGTGTAGCTGAACATGTTTCCTTCATGATTTCTACATCTAATATTTTTTTCGCATACTCACATAAATCATAGACATCATAAAGGGACATAGTTGTCTGGTTAGTCATCACATAATGTTTATCTTTATCTAGTGTCTCTAAATCCTTCTTAGATGTAATTAAATGAATATGTTCAGGATCAATCAATAATGCACCTTCAGCTTCAGGATGATTCTTTTTACCTATATATAAAACATCCTTCCCACGCTTTAACTGTTCTTTAATAAGAGTATGAGTCTTAATGACATCTAAACATGTTGCATCCACTACATTGAGTCCTTTACTCTTTGCCTTCTCAATGACACAATCTCCTGCACCATGTGCTGTAATAATAACTGTACCTTCATTAATTTCATCAAGTAGTTCCATTCTTGTCTTACTTGCATCCTCAATTGTGACGGCGCCACGTTTCTTTAATGCATCCACAATAAATTGATTATGGACAATCATACCAAGTACTGTAATAGGACCTGGCTGTTCTATTGTCTCTTTTACTATATTAATAGCACGAATAACACCCTTACAATATCCTCTAGGGACAATTCCTGTAACCTTCATATTCTTCACCTCAAAAACAATTCTAACATAAGTGAGATTAGATTTGTTTTTTTTTCAAATCATGGTATGATAATAGACGCTAAAGGAGGCGAATTATAATGGATTTATTTGATAAATTTCAATTTAATGATTATGTAAAAAAGACTTTAAACAAAATACATTTCACATCACCAACACCTATCCAGGATAAGGTGATCCCCCTTGTTTATAAGAATAAAGATATTATTGGTATCTCACAGACAGGTACTGGTAAAACTCATTCATTCTTAATTCCTATCGTTGATCGTATTGATACAAATGCAGATTATGTACAGGCAGTTATTACAACTCCTACAAGAGAACTTGCACATCAGATCTATGAAAACGCAAAGGAATTCAAGAAAGAAAACCCTGATTTAAGAATCTCACTTGTGATTGGTGGTTCTGATAAGCAGAAGGCTATTAATAAGCTTTCTACACAGCCACATATCGTTATTGGTACACCAGGACGTATTAAAGACTTATCTTTAAATGAACAGGCTTTAATTATCACTACAGCTACTACATTTGTAGTGGATGAAGCAGATATGACTTTAGAATATGGTTATCTTGAAGACTTAGATGCAGTCTTATCTAAGATGAGAGAAGATTTACAGATGCTTGTATTCTCAGCAACTATTCCTGAACATTTATGGCCATTCTTAAGAAAATATATGAATGCGCCAGAATTAGTACAGATTGATGCCCATAAGAAAACAACAGACAATACAAAACATTACTTAATTCATACAAAGCATCATGACCGTTATACAGTATTAAAGAATATCATGGATATCATTGATCCATATATCTGCTTAATCTTCTGTAATAAGAGAACAGAAGCCACTAAGCTATCTGATCAGTTAAGAAGCGATGGTTATCGTGTCGGTGAAATTCATGGTGACTTAGAACCACGTGAACGTAAACAGATGATGAGACGTATCAATAATAATGAATATCAGTACATTGTCGCTACAGATATTGCGGCTAGAGGTATTGATATTGATGGTGTATCTCATGTTATTAATATGGAATTCCCAACAGAAAGAGACTTCTATATTCATAGATCTGGTAGATGTGGTCGTGGTAAGTATAAGGGTGAATGTTATTCTATGTATGATTCATCTAATCAGCAGATGGTTGAATCACTTGAAAAGAAGGGTATTCACTTTGAAGTAAAAGAAATCCGTAACGGTGTATTAACGGATGCCAAGGCACGTAATAAGCGTAAGAATAGAAATGCGCCACAGTCTGAATTAGAAAAAGAAATTCAGCGCATTATTAAGAGACCTAAGAAGGTTAAACCTGGTTATAAGAAGAAAAGAAAGAGAGAAATCCAGGCTATTTACCAGAAGAAGAAGAGAGATATTATTCGTAAAGATATTCAGAAACAGAAAAAAGAACGTGCGAAACAGGCACAGAGAGAAAAACGTGAAAGGGAGAACATGCAGTGATTATAGGTTCACATGTCTCAATGGGTGGTAAGGAAATGCTTCTAGGAAGTGTAAAAGAAGCATTAAGTTATAATGCCAATACATTCATGTTTTATACAGGAGCACCTCAGAATACGAGACGTAAACCTGTTTCTGAATTACGTGTAGAAGAAGCCAAAGAATTAATGAAAGAAAAGGGAATAGACATGGACAAAGTTGTTGTTCATGCCCCTTATATTATTAATTTAGGAAATACAATCAAGCCTGAAACAAGAGAACTTGCTGTATCATTCTTACGTCAAGAAATTGAAAGATGTGATGAAATTGGTGCTACAAGACTTGTTCTTCATCCAGGTGCTCATGTTAAAGCAGGGGATGAAGCAGGATTAGATGCCATCGTATCTGGCTTAAATGAAGCAATGAAGCCAGAACAGAAGGTACATATTGCCTTAGAAACAATGGCAGGTAAAGGCACTGAACTAGGTAGAACATTTGATCAGTTAGCTTATATTATTGATCATTGTGATTATCCTGAATTATTAGGTTTATGTTTAGATACTTGTCATTTAAATGATGCAGGTTATGATATTTCTGATTTTGATGCAATTCTTGATGAAGTCGATGAAAAGATCGGTTTAGATAAGGTATTAGTTGTTCATGTCAATGACTCTAAGAATCCACAAGGTTCTCATAAAGATAGACATGAGAATATTGGCTTTGGGACAATCGGTTTTGATACATTGGACTCTATTGTATCTAATGAACGCTTAAAAGATGTTCCTAAGATTCTAGAAACACCTTATATTGAAAAGAATGCACCTTATAAAGAAGAAATTGAAATGTTGAAGAAGCATGAATTCAACCCAGGTTTAAAAGAAATGTTTGAGTAAGCAGCTATGGCTGCTTATTTTTTTACGTTCACTATTAGGTGAAAATCAATACATGATTCGGTCGAAAAGTGCGTAAATAGCCTATTTTTCTAGTTTTTGATTGAAATAATTTGGTCGAAAAAGTTTTCGATTGAATTTATGATTGATTTTACGCGTATTTTGGCCGATTAGGTTCTACAATTTTATCAAATTTGCACTATATTTCGATGGAATATACTCATTTTGAATTTTTCGATTTAAAATATTTGGTCGAAAAAGTTTTCGATTAAATTTAAGATTTTTTTTACATGTATTTTGATTGATTAAGCTTCATATTTGTATCTAATGAATCTTTAAATAGACAGTCTAACGTAAAAAAAAGCGAGTTTATGAATTACTCGCTTTTTTCTTCAACCATCTTTAAAATTTCATCTTTAAGTGTTTGAACCATATCTTCCTGTTTAACACGTTTTACAATCTCTCCATGCTTAATAAGAAGACCTTCACCAACACCACCTGCAATACCAATATCTGCATGACGTGCTTCACCTGGACCATTTACTGCACAACCCATAATTGCAACTGTAATATCGAGATGAATATCTTTTAAGAAATCTTCCATCTCTTTAGCGATAGGAATCAAATCATACTGAATACGACCGCAAGTAGGACATGATACAAGAGTAGGGACACCCTTTAATAAACCTAATTCCTTTAATAGAATCTTAGCAACTTTAATTTCTTCTACAGGATCATCACTTAAAGACACTCTAATAGTATTTCCAATACCTTCATATAATAATGTACCAATACCTAAAGCAGACTTAATAGTGCCTCCTAAAGCAGTCCCTGCTTCAGTAACACCTACATGTAAAGGGTAAGGGAATGTTTTAGATGCTAATTCATATGCTTTAATAGTCAACATTGTATTAGAAGACTTTAATGAAATAACGATATCATGGAAATCCAAATCTTCTAGAATCTTTACATGTTTCATTGCAGATTCAACCATACCTTCAGGTGTAGGTTCTCCATATTTTTCTAGAATCTCTTTTTCTAAAGAACCACCATTAACCCCAATTCTAATAGGGATATGTTTTTCTTTACATGCATCTACAACTGCTTTTACCTTTTCAATAGAACCAATATTACCAGGATTAATACGTACCTTATCAATACCAGATTCTATGGCGATAAGAGCCAACCTATAATCAAAATGAATATCAGCCACTAAAGGAATATGAATTCCTTTCTTGATCTCTTTAATCGCATAAGCATCCTCTTTATCAAATACAGCTACTCTTACAAGTTCGCAGCCTGCCTGTTCTAACGCATTAATCTGTTTAATAGTTGCTTCTACATTTTTAGTCTTTGTATTACACATAGACTGAATCACTACATGATTATTACCACCGATAGTTAAATTGCCTACCTGTACACTTCTTGTTTCTTCTCTTAACATATTTCTATACCTCGCACTTATATTTTAAGAAACTTACACCCTAAATGCAAGGCATAAGAAAACATCCAGCAAAATGCTGAATGTTTATGTTTCATATAGAAAACTCTATCAATTATCCGATTGAGTTAATTTTCTTCTGAAGTCTTGCTTTCTGTCTGCTAGCATAGTTCTTGTGATGGATATGCTTAGTTACAGATGCATCTAACTGTCTTGTGCAATCGCTAAATTCCTTAGTAGCAACTTCTTTGTCACCAGCTTCTACAGCGTTTAATACTTTCTTGATTGAAGTCTTTAAAGCGCTCTTTACTGCGTTGTTTGCTAATCTTTTTTCATTATCGTTTTTATAACGTTTAATCTGCTGTTTCATGTTTGCCATAATAATCTCACCTCGTTCTATAGTTTGCTGAACTATAATACCAAAAATGCTAGATGATTGCAATAGTTTTTTTGGTTTTTCCTGTGTGGTAGCACTTATAAAATGAGTATGTTATAATAAAAAAGACAATACAGGAGGAATTTTATGAGTAAAAAAATAGTTTTTATGGGAACTGCATCTTTTTCATTAAAAGTACTGCAGATGTTACTAGAAAATAAATATGATGTTGTGGGTGTTGTCACTCAGCCAGATCGTTATGTAGGAAGAAAGAAAGTACTCACTATGAGTGATGTGAAACAGGAAGCATTAAAACATGATATTCCTGTATTACAGCCAGAACGTATTAGAAATGACTATCAGGCAGTCTTAGATCTAAAGCCTGATTTAATTATTACTGCAGCTTATGGACAGATTGTCCCAACTGCTGTATTAGAAGCACCACGCTTAGGATGTGTGAATGTCCATGCGTCTTTATTACCACTTTATCGTGGTGGGGCACCAGTGCATCGTGCTATTATTGATGGTCGCAAAGAAACAGGTGTGACTATTATGTATATGGCAGAAAAGATGGATGCAGGTGATATTATCTCTCAAAAATCCACACCAATTACAGATGATGATAACTTAGAAATTGTATATGATCGTTTAACTGATATTGGTGCTGAATTATTAAAGGATACATTACCATCTATCTTTGATGAAACAAATGATAGAATTCCACAGAATCCTGATGAAGTTGTTTATGCACCTATTATTAAGAGAGAAGATGAAAGACTTGATTGGAACAAGACAGCAAGAGAAATCTTTAATCATGTAAGAGGCTTATATCCTCATCCGGGTACATTTACAACCTATAATGGACAGGTTGTAAAAATCTATAAGGGTGAAATTCATAACTGCCCTAATGCCAAGGAACATCATAAAGATGAAAAGAATGGTACTATCGTTAAAATCTTTAAGGATGCGATCGGTGTAAAGGTAGAAGATGGTGTATTCGTGATTACAGAGATACAGCTTTCTGGTAAGAAACGTATGTCTGTAAAGGATTATTTAAATGGTAAGAATATATTCGAGGTAGGAACTCAGTTTGAGTAGGTGACATTTATGAGAATGGTAGATCTTATTGAAAAGAAAAAAGATAATGTAGTATTAACTGATGAAGAAATTCATGAATTAATCCAGGGATATACAAAAGGTGATATTCCTGATTATCAGATGAGTGCTTTCTTGATGGCTGTTGTCTTTAATGGATTAACAGATCACGAAACAGCCCAGCTGACTTTAGAAATGATGCATAGTGGTGATGTGATTGATTTAAGTGGTATTCACGGTATTAAAGTAGATAAGCATTCTACTGGTGGTGTTGGTGATAAGACATCTTTAGTATTAGGTCCAATGGTAGCTGCATGTGGTGTACCAGTCGCTAAGATGAGTGGTAGGGGACTTGGACATACAGGTGGGACTCTAGATAAGATGGAGTCTATTCCAGGACTTAATATTTATGTCAATGAAGAAGATTTTATTAAACAGGTGAATGATATTCATTTAGCTATTATTGGTCAGACAGCGTCTCTTGATCCTGCAGACAAGAAGATGTATGCATTAAGAGATGTCACTGGAACTGTTCAGTCTATTCCTTTGATTGCTTCTTCTATTATGAGTAAGAAGTTAGCTGCAGGCAGTGATGCAATTTTACTTGATGTCAAATATGGTGATGGTGCTTTTATGAAGAACTTGGAGGACGCGAAGAAACTTGCTCGTACAATGATCACAATTGGTCAGCATCTTCATAAGGATACAAGAGCCACTATTTCTAATATGTCCCAGCCTTTGGGCTATGCAATTGGTAATTCATTAGAAGTGAAAGAAGCGATTGCAACACTTAATGGCAATGGTCCTGAGGATTTATTAGAATTATGTTTAACTGCAGGAAGTACAATGCTGATGATGGCACAAAAAGCAGAAACAGTGACTGAAGCAAGAAAGATGCTAGAAGACGCTATTTCTTCTAAGAAAGCATTACATGCTTTAGAAGCAATGGTAAAAGCACAGGGTGGAGACAGCGATTATATTCTTTATCCTGAAAAGTTTACAATGGCTGAACATATATTTGATGTTTATGCACCTGAAACAGGATATATTGAAGATCTAGAGGCATTAACTCTTGGACTAGTATCAATGCGTCTAGGTGGAGGAAGAGAAACAGTCACAGATGAAATTGATCATAGCGTTGGTTTAATTCTACATAAGAAGATTGGTGATTATGTAGAACAGGGAGAACCATTAGTGACTGTTCATGATAATGGTAAATGGACACAAGAAAGAAAAGAAGAATTATTAAGTGCATTCCATTTTAGTAAAGAAAAGGTAGAAAAACCTATATTGATTGATGAGATTATGGAGTAGTATATGAGTAAATTTTTATTTTTTGATATTGATGGTACATTAGTAGGAAAATCAAGACATATAACAGAAAAAACAAAAGAAGCCATTCAAGCAGCAAAGAATGCGGGAAATAAAGTATTCTTATGTACAGGTAGAGCACCTACTTCTATTGTAGGTGATGTCAAAGCACTACCTATTGATGGTATTGTGGCAAGTGCAGGAGGATTTGTTCAGGTAGATGGAAAGTATATCTTTAAGAACTACATGGATCAATATACTCTTTCAGAAATGATGACACTCTTTGTGAATCATGGTATCTTATTCTGTCTAGAAACTGAACATGCTATTTATCAGACACCAGGTGTGAATGAATTCTTTGACAAGAGACACAATAAGGAATTTGGGGATAATGTAGAATTACAGAGATTCTTTGAATTAAAACGTCAGGAAGAAAACCGTATTCCTGTCTCTCAATTTGATTTAGAAAAGACAGGTGTCACTAAGATTGGTTTTATTGCCCCTGATCCGATTGCTTTTTATGATTGTGTAAAGTATATTGCACCAATGTTCAATATTGTGACATTCTCTAAATATGAAGATGATTTCATTAATGGTGAAATCATCTTAAAGAACTGTACAAAAGCAGATGGTGTGAAACGTGTTGTAGATTATTATCATGGAGATATGAAGGATACAATCGGTTTTGGAGATTCTATGAATGATTTCCAAATGATTGATGCATGTGAAATTGGTGTCGTTGCAGAGAATGCGCCTGATAAATTAAAAGCTATTGGAACATGCTTTTTCAAGGACCCAGATGCTGATGGTTTAGCAGATGCAATTAATGAATTAAAATTAGATCAGTAGGAGATGATTGTATGAAGTATGAAATTAAAGGAAAACCACTTCCTGTCGCAATCCTTCATCTAGATCAAGGCGAATCTATTTTGACAGATAGTGGCGCAATGGTATGGATGAAACCAGCTCTAACTATGGATACTGTATCAGGTGGTATGAAATCTCTATTTGGCCGTGCTTTTTCAGGAGAAACACTTTTCTTGAATAAGTATACAGCAACCGAGCCGAGCATGATTGCCTTAGGATCTTCTTTTCCTGGTGACATACTTGTGTATGATGTGAGCCAGGGAGATATTATTGTTCAGAAGTCTTCTTATCTTGCAAGTGAAGAAACAGTAAAAAGAGAAATCTCTTTTTCTAAAAAAGGTACAATAGGATTTTTTGGTGGCGAAGGGTTCATCATGAATAGATATTTTGGCTCAGGTTTACTATTTATTGAGATAGATGGTACAGCTATAGAATATGACTTAAATCCTGGTGAAGAGATGGTTGTGAATACAGGTAATCTTGTCGCAATGAGTTCATCTTGTCATATTGATGTTGTTTCTGTAAAAGGTATAAAAAATAAGTTCCTAGGAGGAGAAGGATTTTTTAACACAGTAGTCAAGGGACCAGGTCATGTAATTGTACAGACAATGCCTATTTCTACATTGGCTGAAAGCTTATCTGGTTTTATGCCTCAAAATGACTAAAAAGGAT
>ULZB01029902.1_pt1 | contig 13993 bp, 9 predicted proteins | sample 1962691 | NCBI WGS metagenome assembly ULZB01 (sample SAMEA4835878, study PRJEB28245) | human gut metagenome | biome: gut microbiome; material: fecal sample | place: Denmark | collected 2008 | reverse complement strand
ACCCGTTCCGCGAGTATGAAATCAAGAAGGAGGAAACAACACGCAGTTTCCTGACCAAAGATGAGATCCGCCTGCTGATGGAGGGGAAACTGAAAAACGCCAAACAGGAATTGTACCGCGACCTCTACCTGTTCTGCGCCTTCACGGGGCTGTCGTTCGCGGATATGCGCAACCTTACGGAAGAGAATATCCGCACCTACTTCGACGAACACGAGTGGATAAACATCAACCGCCAGAAAACGGGCGTGGTGTCCAACATCCGCCTGCTCGACATCGCCAACCGCATAATCGGCAAATACCGGGGACTGTGCGGGGACGGCAGGATATTTCCCGTTCCGCATTATAACACGTGCCTTGCCGGTATCCGTGCCGTCGCCAAGCGTTGCGGCATCACCAAGCATATCACGTGGCATCAGAGCCGCCACACGGCAGCCACGACGATATTCCTCTCCAACGGTGTTCCCATCGAAACGGTCAGCTCCATGCTCGGACACAAGAGCATAAAGACGACGCAGATTTACGCAAAGATAACCAAAGAGAAGCTCAATCAGGACATGGAGAACCTTGCCGCAAGATTGAACGGCGTCGAGGAATTTGCAGGTTGCACCATCTAAAAAGAAAAGCCATGAAACGTGACACAATCATCATCGAGGACAAGGCAGTCAGCGTAACCGGTAACGACGTGTGGATGACCGCCACCGAAATAGCCGGATTGTTCCATACGACCGTCCCGGCAGTGAACGCCGCCATCAGAGCCGTCCGCAAGTCGGACGTGCTGAACGACTACGAGGTGTGCCGCTACATGCAGCTTGAAAACGGGCTGCACGCGGACGTGTACGCCCTTGAAATCATCATCCCGGTCGCTTTCAGGGTGAATACCTACAACACCCACCTGTTCCGCACATGGCTGGTGGGAAAGGCACTCTCACAAGAGAAACGGCAGACATACGTGATGTTCATACAGAACGGAAAAGCCGGGTATTGCTGATTGCACATACCCCATAAGACAAGTAAACGGGTAGCACCACAAAAGGTGTCACCCGTTTACTTTTTCATGAAACCGCCTCACTCCAGCGGCTTGCGGTAGTTCGCTTCCAGTACCCCGCGCAGCCCCGTTTCCGGGTAAAGCACCTTCCCTCCCAAAAGTATGAAGGGCAACACGCGGTTGTTGCGGTATTCCTGCAAGGTGCGCCGGCTCACACGGAGCAGTTCCGACACCTCGCCGTCCGTCAGGTAACGTTCCCCGTCCAGCGGAGGACGGTAGCTTTCCAGAAATGCGGACAGCCATTTCGAGCCTTTGCGCATATCCTGCACCACAGAGGCTATCGGCTCGTCTTCCATCGTAAAAACATCGTTGTTCTCGTTCATCATAACTTCGGATTCAGTGGGTGAATAAATCAAATCATCTGCCGTGCGGATAGAGCGTGCCGACAAGCGGTATCAGCCGCTTCACCTCCTCTGGCTTGTAATAGAACCTGCGGTTTATCTGCGAGTAGCCGATAAGCCGCCTGTCACGCAGCGTCTGCAACGTGCGCGGGCTTATTCTCAACTGCCCGCAGACCTCCTCGCCCGTGAGCCATCTTTCCATGCGCCCCGTGTCGCTTTTGCGCCTCAGGGCGGCGACCTTCTCCGAGAGTGCGCCGAATGCCGCCACCATCATCTCGAAAGTCTTTTTCTCGATAGATACTATTTCCATATTCATGTCATTTAGAGTTTGCCGCAAAGGTAACGAAACGGCATACAAGACGTATCGTTTTCCGCTGAAAGGCTGCCTGTTGCGCCGTTTGACCGGGTTACGGAGCCATCTTCCGCAAAAATCTTACGTGAGTCACGTAGTGAGTTGTTAAAGCCCCTTTTGTTTATTGCCGAATTTTGTCGCAGAAACAAAAAGAAAGGACTGAACATGAAAGTGATAACAATGGAAAGTTCCGCCTACAAGGAGATGATGGCGCAGATTGCGAACATCGCAGGGTACATCCGCGAGGCAAGGGACGAGAAGAAACGGAAGCGGGAAACCGAAGACAAGCTGCTTGACACGGCACAGGCGGCGAAGATGCTCAACGTGAGCAAGCGCACCATGCAGCGTATGCGCACCGACCACCGTATCGAGTATGTGGTGGTACGCGGAAGCTGCCGCTACCGCCTTTCCGAGATACTGCGGCTATTGGAGGACAACACAGTAAGGAACGAGGAAGGGACAATAGACACCCTGTTCCACAACCACACGCTGCGCACGGGCGGCAAACCAAAAGGAAGGAGGACATAGGTCATGGAACTGCTCACACGAAACAACTTCGAGGGCTGGATGCAGAAGCTGATGGAACGGCTCGACCGTCAGGACGAACTGCTGCTGGCGATGAAGGCTGAGGGGAAACAGCCCACTATCACGGAAAGCATCCGCCTTTTCGACAATCAGGATTTGTGCATGTTGCTCCAGATAAGCAAACGCACCCTCCAACGCTACCGCAGCGTAGGCGCATTGCCCTACAAGACGCTGGGCAAGAAGACCTATTACAGCGAGGAGGACGTGCTGACATTCCTTTCCAACCATATCAAGGACTTCAAAAAGGAAGATATAGCCTTCTACAAGGCTCGTATCCATAATTTCTTTCATAAATAACCCATTAAAACATTTTTCAGATGGCAAAGAAAAAAGACGAAAAGGACGTGCTGGTAGTCCGTGACGAGAAGACAGGCGAGATCAGCGTGGTAGCCGGGCTGAACGCGGACGGCACACCCAAGCGCACCCCCGCAAAAGCGGAGAACGCGCAGAGTTTCCTGCAATTCGACCGACATGGCGACGTGCTGGACAACTTCTTCAAGAACTTCTTCCGGCAGTGCAAGGAACCCAGCCGCTTCGGTTTCTACCGCATTGCGGCAGACCAAGCTGAAAATCTCTTAGAGGTGATGAAGCAACTGCTGAAAGACCCCGAAGCGAACAAGGAGCTGCTCGCCCCTCACAAGGTGGACACCTCCGACTATGAGAAGAAGGTGCAGGAAGAGATGGCAGCACAACAGACAGAGAAACAAGAACCTCAAAAACAGGAGAACATGGAACAACGGAAAGAACAGCAACAGGACAAATCCGAACAGATGCAGGGCAAACGTGGCTACCAGCCCATCGACGAGAGTAAAATCAACTGGCAGGAGCTGGAGGACAGATGGGGCGTAAAGCGGGACAACCTTGAAAAGTCCGGCGACCTTACGAAGATGCTCAACTATGGCAAGTCCGACTTGGTAAAGGTCAAACCGACCTTCGGCGGCGAATCATTCGAGCTGGACGCCCGCCTCTCCTTCAAGAAGGACGGTGAGGGAAACATCAGCCTCGTGCCGCACTTCATCCGCAAGGAGCAGAAGCTGGATGAGTACAAGGAACACAAATTCTCCGACAATGACCGGAAGAACCTCCGCGAAACGGGCAATCTCGGTAGGGTCGTGGACATTGTGGACAGGGAAACGGGCGAGATCATCCCCTCCTACATCAGCATCGACCGCAAGACGAATGAAATCACGGACATTCCGGCAAGCAGGGTGCGCATCCCGGAGCGCATCGGCAAGACGGAAATCACCACGCAGGAGCGGGACATGCTCCGCGCCGGACTGCCCGTACGCGACAAGCTCATCGAGCGCAACGACGGCAGAAAGTTCGTCACCACCCTGCAAGTGAACGTGGAGCAGCGCGGCGTGGAGTTCGTGCCGGGAACCGGCAAGTCGCCCCGTACCGCACAGACACAGGAAACCAAAGGCGACACATCGAAAAGTCAGGCGCAGGGCGGGGAAAATGCCGCACAGACCAAGAAGGAGCAACGCCGCAACACGTGGACGAACGAGGACGGCAGCATCCGCCCCATCAGCAAATGGAGCGGCGTGAGCTTCACCGACCAGCAGAAAGCCGACTATGTGGCGGGTAAAGCCGTGAAGCTGGAGAACGTGACCGACAAGCAGGGCTTCCATGCCACGATGTATATCAAGTTCAACCCGGAGAAGGGACGCCCGTACCGCTACGACACGAACCCTGACAATGCACAGCAGGTTGCTCCGTCCAACGAGAGCCGCACGCAGGTGGCGGTGAACAACGATGGCAAGACCAACGAGGCTACAAAGAATCTGAGAGAGCCGTTGCAGAAAGGTCAGACCAACCCGAAGGACGCCCGCCAGCAACAGCAGCAGGAGAAGCCGCAGAAGAAAACGGGCAAGGGCATGAAAATGTAATCCCGTGTCCGCCACTGAATCCAAAATAAAATCCAAAGTATCAACAAAAAAGAAGAAGACATGAAGACAATCATTGCAGAAAAGCCCTCCGTGGCACGTGAAATCGCCCGCATCGTGGGCGCGACAAAGAGAGAGGAAGGATATTTCGAGGGAGGCGGTTATGCCGTGACATGGGCATTCGGACACCTCGTTCAGCTTGCCATGCCCGACGGCTACGGCGTGCGCGGATTTGTCCGTGACAACCTCCCGATTATTCCCGACACATTCACGCTCGTCCCCCGTCAGGTCAGGACGGAGAAAGGTTACAAGCCCGACAGCGGCGTGGTGTCGCAGATAAAAGTCATCAAAAGACTGTTCGACACAAGCGAACATATCATCGTGGCGACCGATGCCGGACGCGAGGGAGAGCTTATCTTCCGCTACCTCTACCACTATACGGGTTGCACCACTCCTTTCGTGCGCCTGTGGATCAGCTCTCTCACCGACAAAGCTATCCGCGAGGGACTGCGGAAACTCGAAGACGGCAGCAAATACGACAACCTCTACCTCGCCGCCAAAGCGCGGAGCGAATCCGACTGGCTCGTGGGCATCAACGGCACACAGGCGTTATCCATCGCCGCCGGACACGGCACGTATTCCGTGGGGCGGGTGCAGACACCAACGTTGGCTATGGTATGTGAACGCTACTGGGAGAACCGCCGCTTTACGTCCGAAGCATTCTGGCAGCTCCATATCGCAACGGACGGTTGCGACGGCGAAGTCGTGAAATTCTCATCCTCCGAGAAATGGAAAGAGAAAGAACCGGCGATGGAACTATATAATAAGGTAAAGGCGGCAGGTTGCGCCACTGTCACGAAAGCCGAGCGCAAGGAGAAGACGGAGGAAACTCCCTTGCTCTACGACCTGACCACGCTCCAGAAAGAAGCCAACGCCAAGCACGGCTTCACGGCGGAACAGACGCTTGAAATCGCGCAGAAACTCTACGAAAAGAAGTTGATAACCTATCCGAGAACGGGAAGCCGCTACATCCCCGAAGACGTGTTTGCCGAAATTCCCAAACTGCTCGCTTTCATCGGCACACAGCCCGAATGGAAAGACAAGGTGCGGGCAAAAGCCGCCCCGACACGCCGCAGCGTGGACGACGGCAAGGTGACAGACCACCATGCCCTGCTCGTCACGGGTGAGAAACCGCTCTTCCTCTCCAAAGAGGACAATACCATCTATCAGATGATTGCCGGGCGCATGGTCGAGGCATTCTCTGAGAAATGCGTCAAGGATGTGACCACTGTCACGGCGGAATGTGCCGGAGTGGAGTTTACCGTAAAAGGCAGCGTCGTGAAGCAAACCGGATGGCGTGCCGTCTATGGCGAGGAAAAAGAGGAAATTACCATCCCCGGCTGGCAGGAAGGCGACACGCTGACACCGAAAGGCTCGTCCATTACCGAAGGAAAGACCAAACCCAAGCCGCTGCATACCGAAGCCACCCTGCTCTCGGCAATGGAAACGGCGGGCAAGGAAATTGAGGACGACGCACTGCGGCAGGCGATGAAGGACTGTGGCATCGGTACTCCCGCCACACGCGCCTCCATCATCGAAACGCTTTTCAAGCGCGGTTACATGGAACGCTGCAAGAAGTCGCTTGTTCCCACCGAAAAAGGACTTGCCCTCAATTCCGTCGTCAAGACGATGCGCATCGCCGATGTTGCCATGACGGGCGAATGGGAAAAGGAGCTGGCGCGTATCGAGCGCGGGGAACTGTCCGACGACACCTTCCGCAAGGAGATAGAGGCGTACACACGTGAGATAACCTCCGAACTGATCTCGTGCGACAAGCTCTTCGGCAGCCGTGACTCCGGCTGCGCGTGTCCCAAGTGTGGCACGGGCAGGATGCGGTTCTACGGCAAGGTGGTACGCTGCGACAACACGGAGTGCGGACTGCCCGTGTTCCGGCTGAAAGCGGGACGCACCCTGTCCGACGATGAAATCAAAGACCTGCTCACCGAAGGGCATACCAAGCTGCTCAAAGGGTTCAAGAGCAAACAGGGCAAGAGTTTCGATGCTGTTGTCGCCTTTGACGGGGAATATAACACGACTTTTGTGTTCCCGGAGGCTAAAAAGGACAAGAAATTTTCAGGACGGAAGAAATAGTATTAACTTTGCCACTTGTTCAGAGTAATGAATTGTTCTTCGATACCGGATTACACTCATACTTTGGATTTAGTGGTGGCACTCGGAGGGATACCGAGTGCCTTTTTCTTCCTTTTTCCAACCGATTATCCCGTTAATTATCAATCCGCTAAATCCAAAGTAATGAACAACAAGAAGAAAAACGAGGGTCAGACCGACTTTTCCTATTACGGTCTGTACCTGCTGGACTATCTCCGCACGAACAAGTTTGAACAGGCTGACGACACCGCTTTCATACGGGAACGGGCCGACCGTGCCGCCGAAACGTATGAGAGGGCACGGCTTGAAGGCTATCCCGCCGATGGTGCGCAGGAACTGGCGATGGACACGCTGCTGCGCGGGCTGCATTATTCCCGTTACGCCATCCTCCGCGAAGTCGTGGAAAACGAGTTTGCCGATGAAGTGCCGGAAGAGAAGCGTGAAGCCTTTGTCCTGAAACTGCTGCCGCTTGTCGGCAACGTGTTCTCCGTCTATGACCTCTCGGATGACAATTTCGCCCTGTCTTCCGATTACGACCTGCTCTACACGGAGCTGACGGGAGCAACCGTCCTTTACTTAGACGAATATGGCGTTTAACCGCAAACAGAAACTGCGGGACAACATCGAGGCGATACGGACGGCATTCATCCTTGACAGGGAAAATAGGACAGCGACAACCGAAGAGCGTGCCATACTTCAAAGGTACTGCGGTTTCGGCGGTCTGAAATGTATCCTCAACCCTGCAAAGGAACTGACGGATGCCGTCCGGTGGGCGAAATCCGACCTCGAACTGTTCGCCCCGACGGTGGAGCTGCACAGGCTTATCCGTGAGAACAGCAAGGACGAAACAGAGTACAAGCGGTTTGTGGATTCGCTGAAAGCGTCCGTGCTGACCGCTTTCTACACCCCCAAAGAGATAACCGACACCATCGCGGACGTGCTGGCAGATTACAGCGTCCGCCCCGCCCGTATGCTCGAACCGTCGGCAGGTGTCGGCGTGTTCGTGGATTCCATGCTGCGGCACAGCCCCAATGCGGATGTGATGGCTTTCGAGAAGGATCTGCTCACGGGTACAATCTTGAGGCATCTCTATACCGACCAGAAAATGCGCACCTGCGGTTTTGAGAAAATCGAAAGACCGTTCAACAATTATTTCGACTTGGCGGTGTCCAACATTCCGTTCGGTGACATTGCCGTGTTCGACGCGGAGTTTCAGCGGAGCGACTCTTTCGGCAGACGCTCCGCCCAGAAAACCATCCACAACTATTTCTTTCTCAAAGGACTGGATGCCGTGCGTGACGGCGGTATCGTGGCGTTCATCACCTCGCAAGGGGTATTGAATAGCACCAAGACCTCCGTGCGTAACGAGCTGTTCAGTCAGGCCAATCTGGTATCCGCGATACGCCTGCCCAACAACCTGTTCACGGACAACGCGGGCACGGAGGTGGGCAGTGACCTGATTGTCCTGCAAAAGAACCTCAGCAAGAAGGAAATGTCGCAGGACGAGCGGCTGATGACCGTGATACAGACGGACACGAAAACCGCCCTGACCGACAACGCCTATTTCATCCACCACCCGGAACGCATCGTGCATACGATGGCGAAACTTGACACAGACCCCTACGGGAAGCCCGCTATGGTTTATCTGCACGAGGGCAAGGCAGCAGGCATCGCCGGGGATTTGCGCCGTATGCTCGACGAGGATTTCCATTACAGGCTTGCCATGCGCTTGTATTCGGGTTCAATCCGGCAGGCAGGAACGGAAGAAAAAGTTGCCGTTCAAAATAAAGTAGAGCGTCCTGCCATAAAATTGGAAACAGTATCCTCGGCGCAGACGGTGGAAACTCCGACAGAAAAGCCGCAACCCGCAGATGAAAAGCCGGAGATAGAACCGCGCCCGCAATATTCCGCAGGCGTGCAGCTCACCCTGCTTGACCTCTGGGGGATGACGGAAGAGGTCAGCCAACCGAAAACCTCCAAAAAGAAAAAGACGGTGAAAAAGGCAGTTACGGCAAAGTCCACTCCGCCCAAACCGAAAGTCACGGTTACACCGACAGCTCCAACTGCAAAACCCGCAATGGAGAATAAGGAGGTGAAAGCGGAGAACACCGCCAAGCCTGCCGACCCGGACGACATCTATGCCACACTGGACTGGGATACCAATCCTCCCATCAACGGTTTCTATGAAATGATGATGGGTTTGACGCCGGAGCGTAGGAAAGAACTTCGGGAACTGGCAAGGCAGCATAACGAGAAACAAGTGGCGGAAAAGACGGAAGTGAAAGCCGTGCCGGAAACTTCCCGTGAGCAGCCACGACAGGAGGAAACACAGCCGGAGGCAGTCGCCGCACCTGCCGTTACAGATACCCCATCGGAAGCGGTGGGGACTTTCCTTTTCCCCGACATCGAAGCGGAAAAGCCGAAGGAGGAAGTCGTGGACCTTTCTCCGCGTGCCTACCACCGCACGCCGGAGATGCACCTGCGCGAAGGGTCGCTGGTGGCTGACCGGGGGCGTCATAACATCGGCTACCTGAAAGACATCACGCCATACGGGGCGACATTCCAGCCGCTCGACCTGAAAGGATACCAGAAGGAAAAGGCGTTGTTGTATGTGTCGCTGCGTGACGCCTACGAGCGTCTGTACCGTTATGAATCGCTCCGGCGCGAGGCAAATGTTCCGTGGCGAGAGCATCTGAATACCTGTTACGATGAGTTTGTCATGCGCTACGGCAACCTCAACGCCAAGCAGAACGTGAAGTTAGTGATGATGGATGCGGGCGGGCGCGACATCCTTTCGCTGGAACGGATGGAAAACGGAAAGTTCGTCAAGGCGGACATCTTCGAGCATCCTGTTTCCTTCGCGGTGGAGAGCCATGCCAACGTAGGCTCTCCCGAAGAAGCCCTGTCTGCGTCGCTCAACAAATATGGTACGGTCAATCTCGACTATATGCGGGAGATAACCGACAGCACGGCGGAGGATTTGCTCACTGCCCTGCAAGGGCGCATCTACTACAATCCGCTCGTGACCGGTTACGAAATCAAAGACCGTTTCATCGCCGGAAATGTCATAGAGAAAGCGGAACGCATAGAGGCATGGATGGGTGACAATCCCGAAAATGAGCGTATGCCGGAGGTGAAGCAGGCGTTGGAGGCTCTGAAAGATGCCGAGCCGCAGCGCATCGCCTTCGAGGATCTGGACTTCAATTTCGGGGAACGCTGGATTCCGACGGGTGTCTATGCCGCCTACATGAGCCGGCTGTTCGACACGGAGGTGAAAATCGCCTATTCCGCAAGCATGGACGAGTTTTCGGTGGTGTGCGGCTACCGCACCATGAAAATCACGGACGAGTTTCTGGTGAAGGGGTATTACCGGAACTATGACGGTATGCACCTCCTAAAACACGCCCTGCACAACACCTGCCCTGACATGATGAAGTCCATCGGCAAGGACGAGCATGGCAACGACATCAAGATGCGCGACAGCGAGGGAATACAACTCGCCAACGCCAAGATTGACGAGATACGAAACGGCTTCTCCGAATGGCTCGAAGAGCAGTCGCCGCAGTTCAAGGAGCGGCTTGTGACGATGTATAACCGCAAGTTCAACTGTTTCGTGCGCCCGCGCTACGACGGCTCCCATCAGACCTTTCCCGACCTCAACCTGAAAGGGCTGGCAAGCCGGGGTATCAAGAGCGTCTATCCCTCACAGATGGATTGCGTCTGGATGTTGAAACAGAACGGCGGCGGAATTTGCGACCACGAGGTGGGAACCGGTAAGACGCTGATAATGTGCATCGCCGCGCATGAGATGAAGCGTCTGAATTTGGCACACAAGCCGATGATTATCGGGCTGAAAGCCAACGTTGCGGAGATTGCAGCCACCTATCAGGCGGCATATCCCAACGCACGTATTCTGTACGCTTCGGAGAAGGACTTTTCGACCGCCAACCGTGTGCGCTTCTTCAATAATATAAAGAACAACGACTACGATTGCGTCATCATGTCGCACGACCAGTTCGGCAAGATACCGCAGTCGCCGGAATTGCAGCAGCGCATCCTGCAAGCAGAGCTTGACACGGTGGAGGAAAACCTCGAAGTGCTACGGCAGCAGGGAAAGAACGTGTCGCGGGCGATGCTGAAAGGATTGGAGAAGCGCAAGCACAACCTTGAAGCGAAGCTGGAGAAGGTGGAACACGCCATAAAGTCACGCACGGACGACGTGGTGGATTTCAAGCAGATGGGCATCGACCACATCTTCATAGATGAGAGCCACCAGTTCAAGAATCTGACTTTCAACACGCGCCACGACCGTGTGGCGGGATTGGGAAACAGCGAGGGAAGCCAGAAGGCACTTAACATGCTCTTTGCCATACGCACCATACAGGAGCGCACAGGAAAAGACTTGGGTGCGACCTTCCTCTCCGGCACGACTATCAGCAACTCACTGACTGAATTGTACCTGCTGTTCAAGTACCTGCGCCCGAAGGAGCTGGAACGGCAGGACATAAGGTGTTTCGACGCTTGGGCGGCGATATTTGCCAAGAAGACGACGGATTTTGAATTTAACGTGACGAACAATGTGGTCCAGAAGGAGCGTTTCCGCTACTTCATCAAAGTGCCGGAGCTTGCCGCCTTCTATAATGAAATCACGGACTACCGCACGGCGGAGGATGTGGGCGTTGACCGTCCTGCCAAGAACGAGATACTGCACCATATACCGCCCACGCCGGAACAGGAGGACTTCATACAGAAACTGATGCAGTTCGCCAAGACGGGCGATGCCACCTTGTTGGGCAGGCTGCCGCTTTCGGAAACGGAAGAAAAGGCGAAGATGCTCATCGCCACGGACTATGCCCGGAAAATGGCACTCGACATGCGCATGATAGACCCGAATTACGAAGATCATCCCGACAACAAAGCGAGTCACTGTGCCAAGATGATCGCGGAGTATTATCAAAAATACGACGCCCAGAAAGGCACGCAGTTCGTTTTCTCTGATTTGGGGACATACCAGCCGGGCGACGGGTGGAACGTCTATTCGGAAATCAAGCGCAAACTGACGGAGGACTACGGTATACCGCCAAGCGAGGTGCGCTTCATTCAGGAGTGCAAGACCGACAAGGCGCGGAAGGCGGTGATAGACGCCATGAACGCCGGGACGGTGCGTGTGCTGTTCGGCTCTACCTCTATGCTCGGAACGGGTGTGAACGCCCAGAAACGGTGTGTGGCTATCCATCATCTCGATACGCCGTGGCGACCGTCCGACTTGCAACAGCGTGACGGACGCGGAGTTAGGGCAGGTAATGAGATTGCCAAACATTTCGCCGGGAACAACGTGGATGTAATCATCTACGCGGTGGAGAAGTCACTGGACAGCTACAAGTTCAACCTCCTGCACTGCAAGCAGACTTTCATAAGCCAGCTCAAAAGCGGTGCGATGGGTGCGCGTACCATCGACGAGGGGGCAATGGACGAAAAATCGGGCATGAATTTCTCGGAATACATGGCGTTGCTCTCCGGCAATACCGACCTGTTGGACAAGGCGAAACTGGAAAAGCGGATCGCATCGCTCGAAGGGGAACGCAAGTCGTTCAACAAGGGCAAGCGTGATTCGGAGTTCAAGCTGGAGTCAAAGACCGGCGAGTTGCGCAACAACACGGCTTTCATAGATGCCATGACGGAGGACTGGAACCGCTTCCTGTCGGTGGTGCAGACCGACAAGGAGGGCAACCGCCTTAATATAATAAAGGTGGACGGAGTGGATTCCGCCGATGAGAAGGTCATCGGAAAGCGTTTGCAGGAGATAGCCAAGAATGCCACGACCGGAGGGTTGTACACGCAGGTCGGTGAACTTTACGGTTTTCCGATAAAGGTGGTGAGCGAAAGGATACTCAAAGAGGGATTGGAGTTCACCGACAACCGCTTCGTGGTCGAGGGGAACTACAAGTACACCTACAACAACGGGCATCTGGCGATGGCTGACCCGTTGGCCGCCGCCCGCAACTTCCTCAACGCGATGGAGAGGATACCCTCCATCATCGACCAGTACAAGGCGAAGAACGAGGTGCTGGAGATGGAGATACCGCAGTTACAGGAGATAGCGGGTAAGGTGTGGAAGAAGGAGGACGAGCTGAAGCAGTTGAAGTCCGAACTTGCCGCCCTTGACCGAAAAATTCAGCTGGAGCTTGCGCCACCCACGCCCGAAGTCGCAGAAAAGGAGAATGAAGGGCAACAGCTCAAGCCGGAAGCGGAAGATGTGAGGAACAGGCAGGCGCAATATCCCGAAAATGCACCGCCGCAGATACGCAGTCCGGCGGATAGTATCGTTGCCAACCATGTCATAATCGGGCGTCCGGGACTGTATGCCAAGGAGGAAACCCGGTCCAAAGGATTGAAAATATAACCTAAGGAATTTTATCTGAAGTATTAATAAGGGCTATCCCAAAAGGTCTAAAAGTAAATTTTATCCTTTCTGCAAGTATCTATAGGATGGCAACTGCATTTTTTTCTTTTTGGGCAGCCCTTATTAAAATTTATTCTTATTTTAGGTTATATACATTCATGTCCATTTATGTAAAAAATTCCTGCTGACCTTGTTTATGTCTTGTCAGTCACCATTTGCAAAACCATATTTGACCCTCAAAGAGGCTGAATTTGATAAGTAACTTGCTACATACTCATAATAAGGAGCTAAATAGAACACGAATGGGAAATACACAAATGCTAAACTAAAGAAGATATTGGCCAAAATAAACGCTATACCGAGAGAGAAACTTGATTTTTCAACTTCCTAAAACGGTGTTGTTCAAACATTTCTACTTATTTGTACTTGCCAGTTGAACCTACGCTTCCCTAATAAAATGTCTATGGTAAAAAGTTAAAAAATCCTCCCACTTTTGTTAGATATATTTTTTTGTGTAATTTTGTAATCGTTATGCGGCAGTAATAATATACATATTAATACGAGTTAGTAATCCTGTAGTTCTCATATGCTACGAGGAGGTATTAAAAGGTGCGTTTCGACAATGCATCTACTGTAGTATATTATTGCTTAATCCAAATGAATATTATAAATTTAGGAATTCTTGCTCACATTGATGCAGGAAAAACTTCCGTAACCGAGAATCTGCTGTTTGCCAGTGGAGCAACGGAAAAGTGCGGCCGTGTGGATAATGGTGACACCATAACGGACTCTATGGATATAGAGAAACGTAGAGGAATTACTGTCCGGGCTTCTACGACATCTATTATCTGGAATGGAGTGAAATGCAATATCATTGACACTCCGGGACACATGGATTTTATTGCGGAAGTGGAGCGGACATTCAAAATGCTTGATGGAGCAGTCCTCATCTTATCCGCAAAGGAAGGCATACAAGCGCAGACAAAGTTGCTGTTCAGTACTTTACAAAAGCTGCAAATCCCGACAATTATATTTATCAATAAGATTGACCGTGCCGGTGTGAATTTGGAGCGTTTGTATATGGATATAAAAACAAATCTGTCGCAAGATGTCCTGTTTATGCAAACTGTTGTCGATGGATCGGTTTATCCGGTTTGCTCCCAAACATATATAAAGGAAGAATACAAAGAATTTGTATGCAACCATGACGAC
>ULZB01017430.1_pt1 | contig 14053 bp, 10 predicted proteins | sample 1962691 | NCBI WGS metagenome assembly ULZB01 (sample SAMEA4835878, study PRJEB28245) | human gut metagenome | biome: gut microbiome; material: fecal sample | place: Denmark | collected 2008 | reverse complement strand
ATAAGCAAAAAGTTTGGAGTTTTGAAAGAAAAAACATATATTTGCACCTTCGAAGGTGCATATTGCGCATAAATTTGCACCTTCGAAGGTGCATATACTACAAAAACAGCATCTTAAAAGAGCGCAACAATAAATAAGGGGCGTGCTTAAATGAGCACGCCCCCAGACGAGAGATTTTATGTATTCTTTTCACAAAGAATCCTATTAAACATTATGTATATAATTTTATTTCTTGATGGATGAACTCTAAAAAAGAGATTCTGGCATACTAGTTGTCAAGACAAACCAGTTATTTGGATTACTCTCATCAGTCAACTTTATAGAAGAAGGCTGTTTCGATGTACCTTCCAGCAACTCGATTTTATAAGTCTTGGCCACGCCGGCTGCATGATTTCCTGTATCACCAGTCAGTGCATAAATCATATACATCTGACCCCAACTATAGAAATACTGACCATTCGCATTAAACTTGCCAGGACAAGCAAATGAGATATGATCATCATCAACGATAGTAGGAGTAATGTCTATGAACGAAGCATAGCCTGCCACATTGAAAAAGATTCCCCAATGTCCTGCATAGTCATTAAACGCAGAAGTGGTAAAAGCAGCAAAAAGGCAAGGAGAATAATACTTAGAAACCTCCTCGTTACCAGAATTCCAATACGCCTGAGTATAGCTACCCATATTAGCTACAGAGAAGAACCAGTCTCCACTGATAACCTGCTCACTGATAGGAGGAACAACGCCCAACATCTTTACAGCGGCATCTGTGGATTCAAACTCATAGTTATCGCCCCCTTTATAGTTGAATCCCTTGATAGTAACGCCATTAAGAGTTATTGGCTTATAAAACTCAATCCCCTTGTCTGTTACGATATAAGGAATCGTGGTAGAGCCATCCTCGGCATTAGAACTAGTGAAAGTAATGGTACGATAGCTTGATGTAGCTACATACTTGACATCATTCACCTCGCAAGTATATCTAGGGAACTGCATCTCCTGCTCCAAATCATCTATATGACTAATGGTCTCAGCCCAATCGGCATCCTTCGCCATAGGAGTCATCACTATTTTTGTACCACGCTTCTTGCCAAGCATGACTACAGAATCAGCAGTGGCGGTAAGCACCCGGAACTCCAAGTCACCTTCCATACCCTTACCATTATCACCAATACCATCAGGGTTAGCTGGATCGGAGAAGAAATGAATCACCTTATTGTACTCATCAAAAGACAGAACGATACTAGCACTCTGCTCCAATTTATAATGTGATGTGGCTTTCGTGTCTGCACCCAAAGCATCGCTCATGGCAGTAACATTTCCATCTGTTCCAAATTTCAACAACAGATTATATCCACCATACTTGGTATTAGCCTTAGGATAATATTTCATCAGCCATCCATTCTCTGCAGAAGTAAGAACCGTCTTATACTCTGCTATTGCATCATTCACTCGCTCTGCAGAAGGTTTGTCGAACACTTCATCTATGTCGTTGGAACAAGATGTGAAAGACAAGACCGCAATCAGCGTAAATAATATGTTATATATTCTTTTCATATCCGTCTTACTTTAATGTTTCTAAATCCATTGCCTTTACTTCTGCCGTACGACGCAAGATAACTTCACGAAGCTTGGTAATATCCATGCCCCAAGTGTTGGCAAAATATTCCTTGAGAATGTTAAATTTCTGAATAATAGCTTTATAGCCACTTGCATCCTTCACTATAGGATTGCCGTCTGCATCAAGCACATAATCGCCATTTTCATCTGTTTCGTATACAATACCTGCACGCAGTATTTTTTGCCATGCTGCTTCTGAATGGGTTACATATTGGGCAAAAATCTCAGCAAAGTCCTCATTATACTCACCGCTGGCATAACCGGATACAAATCCCATGGATGGAGCATCTTTATCCTCTACGTTCACCCAACCAGAAGTCTGATACTTGCCGGCAGAAACTGTCTGGAACTCAGTAGAATAATTCTTTTTCTGAGTCAGAATATGACAGAACTCATGATTCATTGTATGGAAGAACCAGTAATTCAGATCGTATGTACCTTTCGTCTTGTCAACAAAAGGAGTTTCTGGATCTATGATTGGATTATCAATGTCGATGATGTTTACGTTATACAAAGTTACCTTCAATCCACCCTCGGCAGTACCCATCACAATAGAAGACTGGGAATCATAAGCTGCTGAGCCAACCAACTGCATCACACGAGGGGAATAGGTCTTCATAAACTGATCGCCCATCACTTCCTTATAAGCATCCAGCCAAATATGCTTGACCATAATAGCCAATGCCTTAGATTTACTAAAATCGGCAGGTGCAAGATTATACTGGTTGTCCGTCTCCTTGTCACTATATCGATAGTTAAAGCGGATATTATAAGTATCCACATAATTGGTCTTGAGCCACTTGTCAAAGTCATTCTGCTCTTCCTTATTCTGCGTATCGAAAATACTCTTAGAATCAAGACTATCGTCTGAGCAGGCAGCAAACAGAGAGACTGACGCTATCAGTATGAATAATTTTATATATTTCATAGTTTACTCATTTTTTATTTGTTAGACTCTTCTCTTGGATTTGCAGGTAATCCTGCCTCAATTACATCATCTGGCAATTGAATCGCACCTCGCAAGTCACCAGCCTTGAATACAATAGGAGACTCTTCGTCAACATCATGGCTGAACTCAATGCCATAGCGCTTGATGTCAAGGAAACGAAGACCTTGATACAGGGTCTCCAGTCGACGCATCTGTAAGATGAATTGCAAAATATCCTCTTGGGTACCAGCCTCAACCGTGAATCCCTGTGGATGGAATGTCTTACGAATGCTATGCTCCAAATTGGATTTTGGTGTAACAGGTGCATACGGCAAGCTTTCGATAAAAGTCTTGATACTTTCAACTGTCATTGTTGGGCGTTTTGCCGTACCTTTCGCAGTCCCAGTATGCGACACAATCCAAGTATTGATATCTTTCACTGCATTATCATACTCCTTCTTCATGGCATAAGCCTCAGCACGACAAAGAAGGGTTTCATCAGTAGTGAACACAGCATCTACAACATGAAGATATCCAGTTTGAGCCACCTTATCAGCAAATTCAAAATGTTCAAACATCTTTGGGAAGATAAGAATACGGGCATTGCCAAACAACAAGTTTGACTGGTAGAGAGTATTGTCTTGGGATCCCCTTCCCCATGGCATCTTAGCCCAAATCGTTTCATACAGACCTACATTTTGATTGTGACAAAAACGCCCTTCACTACCAATGACATTTCTACCAATTCGACTATATGCCGTCATCAACAAGAGGTTTGCATTCTCTGATGAAGAAATATAGCGATTCTCCATATCCTCTGAATTAGACAAAGACATAAAAGGCACATAGTTGCGCAACAAAGAGGCTGGATTTGCTCCAAGCACCTTGTCAGCATATTTTATCACTTTGTCATAGTTCATATAGTACAGGTTGAAACGAGCAGCAAAAGCATACGCAGCCTTCTGGTTGAAATGATACTTAGGCTGGGTATAGATATCATCGCTCACATCAGGCAAGGCAGCCTCGATATCTGCATCAATCTGCTCATAAAGTTGCTTCAGTGTACCACGCTTATAATCAGGGTTTACAGTTGTCTCAGGCTTTGTTGGATAAGGAAGTCCCATGCACTTCTCTGCATTATCTGGATTATAAGTCATACAGAAAGTTGTAGCAAGACGATACATGCTATAGGCACGACAGAGCAAAGCCTCAGCTCTCTGCGCCTTTAGCGATGCTGGATTACCCATCTCATCAATGGAAGCCAAAGCCTGGTTGGCTGCTGCAACTGCAGCATAATAACCATTCCACAAACTCTTTGGGCAATCATTGGTTTGAGCAGTAATTGGCTGAAAACGATAAACCTGCTCTATTTCCTGATTGGTACTATACTGCTTTCCATTGTCTGCATAATCATCTGAGCTCCATTCCAATATCAGATTGCTGCTTGCAGTTGGGTAAGCAGACACAAGCAGAGAGGTCACCTTTTCCTCGGTATTTACCTCGGCACGATCATCTGGCAACTTGTCCAGGAAGCTGTCGCATGATGTGACCAATGACAATGCCGCAAAAGCCACCGATGCTATATATAATTTATTTTTTTTCATAATTATCTCTCTTTCTTTAAAGTCCTACTCTTAATGTCAATGTAAACTGACGTGGCATTGGGGTTGCCACACCACCAGTGTTGAAAAACTCAGGATCCTGTCCGTGCAACTTCTTGTCTGAATAAATCAAGAACAAGTTAGTAGCCTGAAGTTTCAAATTAACGCTGTTCAAGCGAAGGGCCTGAATCCACTTGCCTGGGAAATCATAAGCCAAAGAAATCTCCTTCATGCGAATGAAATCACCCTTAGCTACGCGAGCCGTAGAATAGTTATATGCATTATAAAGATAACCAATATAATTGTCATTCTGCTTCATGCGCTGGTCTGCTATGACTGGCACATCCGTATAAGCTTCATCACCGGCTTGAGTCCAACGATTTATAAATTCCTTTGGCATGGCAGTCATGTCTGAGTATGAAGAACTGAAAGCTGGATCAAGACGTACTTTATTTCCTGCAGCGTATGTAATGAACACATTCAGTTTAAAACCCTTATAAGAGAAGGTGTTTCCGAAACTGCCGTTAATGGTTGGGTCTGTTGGACCTTCATACTTCAAGTAATCTGTTGTAGTTGACTGGAAGTAGAGATCGCCACCATAGCTTGTCTCCTCGCCATTCTGATTCACAACGATAGGCAGACCTTTTTTGTTCAATCCCTTGAAATCAATAGAGAACAAAGAGCGAACAGGATAGCCATTCATTGTGAAACCGGTACCTGTAATCATCTGCATGATGTTAGCACGTGAATCCAAGTCGGTTACAGTATTCTTTGAGTGAGAGAAAATGAAGTCGGTACTCCATTTAAAATCCTTGGTCTCAATGTTGCGAGTGGAAATAGTCAACTCCTCACCATGTGAACGCATACTTGCCACATTGGCATATTTATAGATCTCACCACCAACACCCATGGTACGCTTAGGACCAATCAAATCATAATTGTTGCGGCGATACCAATCGAAAGTCACATTAATGCGGTTATTCAAAAAGCCCATATCCAAACCGAGGTTCAACTCATGCTTCTTTTCATAGGTCAAATCATCATTACCCAAGCGATAAATCTCAAGTCCAGTCTCCTTGTCACCGGCAAATGGACGCCAAGGGTTGTAACTCTGTATCACTACCAACGAGTTAGAAACGGAAGCAGGACCTCGATCAGCTGTCAATGAATATGATGCTTTTAATGTAAGATGAGAAAGAACAGGATTTAACTTAGCAAACCAACTCTCCTCATGAGCATTCCATGCTCCAGACACGTTCCAAGTAGGCAACCAACGAGCTGAGCGACTCTTACCCAACTTATTGGAACCCTCATAACGAATGGTACCATTAATTGTGTAGCGACCCTTATAAGAATAGGTGGCAGTACCAAAGAAAGAAGCCTCACGCTGATATGAATTATCCAAACTATAATATTGACCATTCTCCTCCGCCAACTGCTTGAAGAAGTTATAGTTGAAAGCAGGGAGATAACCCATATCATACTGCATGCCAACGCCATTAAAATAAGAACGGCTACGGTCGAGTGAATTGATTTCCAAACCACCGAATAAGTTCACGATATGGTCTTTGTTGTATACATCATTATAGCTAGCTGTGGCACGGAAGTCCCAGCTATTCATCTTATATTTGGTCTCACGATAAAAACCACCCTTTTCCAATACAGAGAATGGCAAAGAGTTTGCCTTATCTGGATCAGTATACAACCAAGGGTTGGCATCACGCATCGTAGCATCATCCATAGCACGATAAGCCCATGCCTGGTTTGACTGGTCTGTAATGGTGGCAGCATTGGTCGTAGTAGAATACTTGTATGCACCAAGTACTGCAAGTTCCACCTTAGTAATAGGCTTATACTTCAATTCGCCCTGGAACTTCATGTCCACAACATCGAGGCTCAGGTAGTTATTATCCAATTCACGGAAGATATTGAATGGAGCATAGTTGCGTACATACAATTCATTAGGATCCATGGTACGAGAAGTGTTCAACGCATAAGAATATGGGTTGATATCAAAATCACGAGACACCTCACCTGTCACATTATTTACAGACTGTGAAGTAGTACCAGGAGCGCGCTGCTTACGATAGGAAGCATTAGCTATGGCATTGAAAGACAATTTCTTCGAAATATTGTAAAGAGCATTTACATTGGCTGTATAACGCTGTACCTTGCTCTGCTTAGACCATCCTGGATCGTTCATCACACTGAAAGATGTATAATACTGAGCCTTATCGGTACCAGTAGACATGCTGACGGAATGATTCTGGGAGATACTATTATTGAAGAGTAAGTCAAACCAGTCGGTATTTTGGTATTCAGCCTTCTGGAGATAGCTATTCATCGCCTCCTCAGTATTAGGCAATCCAAAAGTTCCCGTCTTCGAATCATATGTATTCATCAGGTGATACATCTTGCCAAAGACACCACTGTTAGAAGCACGATAACTCTTTTCAAATGAGAAATAACCATCGTTGTACATCTCACGATATACACCCATCTGATCCTGAGAATTCATGATATTGAAATTGCGGTAGCTTGGCTTCAAACGCATGGTGAATTCACCAGTATAGTTGATACGGTTTGTACCAGCTTTACCTTTCTTGGTTGTAACAACGATGACACCAGCCATGGCACGTGCACCATAAATAGAGGTAGCAGAACCATCCTTCAGAATCTGGAAACTTTCAATATCATCAGCATTCAGACCTGCTATGGCTGAAGATATAAGGGTCTCAGCGTTACCAGAAGACAAATCATCAGCATCAACCTCAGTTACGTCCTCCATGATAACACCATCTACCACCCAAAGAGGTTTTGAGCTACCATAAATAGAAGTAGCGCCACGCACACGAATCTTTGGAGCTGTACCGAAAGTACCTGAGACGTTCTGCACAGACACACCGGCCGCTTTACCTTCCAAGGCACGACTGATGTCTGCGACACCATCCAGCTTTGTCTTGTCGCCAGAAATTTTTGTAGTAGCACCAGTAAACAAACGCTTATCCATCTTCTGCATACCCGTTACAACCACCTCGCCCAAGCTCTTGCTATCTGCCTTCAGGCGGATAGTCATCTTGGCGGCTGGAGTCAAGGTCTGGCTCTGCATACCGATGTAGCTAACTACAAGTTTTTTACCAGCAGGTACCTCCAAAGAGAAGTGACCGTCAATATCGGTGACGGTACCTGTACGTGCCGCTCCAGCGACTACGACAGATGCGCCAATGACAGGTTCACCATCTTCCTGAGAAACTACGGTACCTGTTACTTTCGTTTGAGCCAATACCCCCCCCACAAAAAGGAAGAGATTGACTAACAAGAAAAGCAATCTTTTTTCCATAAAATCTTCTCTAAATAATTAAACAACTCTTATATAACTTTATATATTTATTTTTTCTCTTCTTACATTTTTTAAGCCTCTCTCGTTGCTTTACGGGTGCAAAGGTAAGAAAAAGTATTGGATTAATGCAAACTTTACCGATATTTTTATAGAAAAAAGTTAGTTTTTCTTGATTTTCGTCAACATTTAGAAATATCGTCTACACTTTTAACTGAAAAAAGTCAGAAATAATAGATTTAAGCAAAGTTTACAAAAAGAAAACAAAAATGTTCTAAAATACAAAAAAAAAGGCAAGGTTTCTGTAAAACCCCATTCAGAAGTTTCTCAGAAGTCTTGCCTTTCTTTATACTTAAGTACCTTTATCAGCCACTTGATTATTTATATTTGCCGCTTAGGTATTTTATTCAAAAAACAATCCTATTTTTTAAGCGTAAATTCAAACTTCAAGCCGCCTTCCAGTTGATTACTTACACGGATGGTTCCGCCATGCAGGAGAACGGCATTCTTGACGATAGCAAGACCCAAACCGGTACCACCCATCTTGCGGCTGCGTCCCTTATCTACCCGATAGAAACGCTCGAAAAGACGGGAGAGATGCTCGGCAGGAACTCCCTGACCGTTATCACAGAAGATGAAATGCCACTTGTTGCCCTGCTCCTTGGCACTCAACGTTATCTTACGTCCTTCGCCGGCATAAGCTATGGCATTGTCGGTAAGATTGCGGAACACACTATAGAGCAGACTGCGGTTACCCTTCACGATAATATGCTGGTCGGGAAGAAGATTCTCGAAAGTCATCTTGTGCGACTCTCTTTCCAGCGCCGTCTCACGGGCTATTTCACTCACCATCTGCGTAATGTCTACCGCCTCGAAATCTATCATATCCGAACCGTCATCCAACCGGTTCAGGGTAGAGATGTCGCGGAGCAGAGAGGTGAGACGCTCGCTCTGGGCATAACAGCGCTGCAGAAACTGCGACTTCATCTCTTCGTTGATATGCGGATTGTCGAGTATCGTTTCCAGATAACCCTGAATACTTGCTACAGGAGTCTTCAGCTCGTGAGCGATATTCTGGGTAAGCTGCCGCTTCAGTACATCCTGTTCACGTCGGGTGGTCTGTATGCGCTTATACATCTTGATGATGCGCTCAGCAATCTCGCCCAACTCATCGTTAGGGAACTTGGCGAGATCTTCCACCTCCAGACTCTCGTTGTGGTCTGCCTTATAAGCAAAGATGCTCAGTTTGGAAACATTCTTACCCAGACGGTCCGTAAAACGGTAGAGCACGATGGTAAGCAGAATGACGGCTACAATGGCAAACCAGATGAAATGCTGGTCGGCCTGCAGCGATTTTGCCAAATCATTATTATAAGGTAGTGCCGTACGGATGATGAGCTTGCTTTCCGGAAAATAAGAAGCCACATAGAAATAATCATGTTTCAGGGTTTTAGACTGTCGCTCCACGCTTGAGCCTACCCTGTTTTTCAAGGCCTCTGCTATTTCCTCGCGCTTAGCATGGTTGGCAAAATGATCATAGTCGGAACTCATGTTGTCATAAATCACCTTACCGTTAGGGCGCACCAGCGTAACACGAAGATCCTTGCTTTCATGTTCGCGTACAAAAGCCTGCAACTTCTCCTGAGCCACAGTTAAATTCTTATCGTGAAGGCTATCCTGCAGAATAATTCCTTCACCAGGAGAGAGCGCCAGATCTTCTGCCAGCAGTTCATTATAATTTTCCAGTTTGATAGTAAGCGTACCTATTTTATACTGTTTCTCTCGTGCCTGCTGGAACACGATAAAACTGACGGCGAACACAAGAAACACCGCCAGTACACTGAAGTACAACTTCCTACCTACACTATTTAACTTAAACATTTTAATTACGCATCAAAATAATAACCGAATCCCAGACGGGTAACGATGCACTTGGCAAACTTACCAATCTTCTTTCTCATACGGGTGATGTTGACATCCACCGTGCGGTCGAGTACCATCACATCCTTAGGCCATACCCGGTCGATAAGTTCCTGACGGGAGAACACCTTGCCGCGCTCTTCGAGGAAAAGACGCAGGAGTTCGAACTCGGTCTTGGTGAAAGGGATAGCCTCACCATCGATGCTCACCGTCTTCTTGTCCAGATTCAGCTGCAGTCCCTGATAGTTGATGATCTTCGATTCATCAGCATCGCCAGCCTGTTCAGCCGTACGGCGCAAGACGGCACGCACTCTGACCATCACCTCTCGTATAGAGAAAGGTTTCGAGATATAATCATCGGCACCGATATTGAATCCAGTAACCGTATCGTTTTCCGTATCTCGGGCTGTAAGGAAGATAATCGGAACATTGGCTGTCATCGGATTGTCCTTCAACTGCTTAGCCAGCTGGAAACCGCTCATACCTCCCATCATGACGTCCAACAGCAGCAGGTCGAACGAAGCAATGTCCATTTCCAAAGCCTCTTCTGCAGAATTGGCAGTCTCTACCTCATATCCTTCTGTTTCGAGATTGAATTTCAGAATCTCACACAAGTCTTGCTCATCATCAACAACAAGTATTCTTTTCATATTCTCTTCCATATTTCATGTTATTTAAAATATCGCTGCAAAATTACGACTTTTCTTTCGTAATAAGCGTTACATTCGGTTACAATTTCGTGACATTTAGTTCTTTAGAGAAAAAAATATAAAAAAACGGGTATTTTGTTACACATTTTAACTTAGTGTTCCAAATTCGCTACATGTTTCTTTGCTAGTTAGAAACAGAAATACTACTTTTGCACCCGATATAACTATAAGTGAGCATATAACACAATTGAAAGAGTATGAAAGATAAAGTAAATGCAATTCCCTTAATCGGTGAAATCATCAAAGAGGAATTAAACAAGCAAGGCAAGACCACAGTATGGCTTGCTGAACATTGATTTGTTTAAGGTTTATTCAGACGCTTTGCGTAAACGCAAGAAAAAGAATCAAGATTTAAACTAAAAATAACTAAAACAATAAGACCTGAGGTTAATCACCCCAGGTCTTATTGTTTTTATGCCAATCGCTTTTCCAGACGCTCGCGGATGGCAGCGATAAAGCCGGCAGAGTTTACAGCCTTAGCCTCAACACCTTCCATCAGGTTTACGAGATCCTTGGTAGCGATACCATCATTCAAAGTATCGAAACATGCAGCCTCCAACTGGTCGCCAAAGTTCTGAAGTTCCTTGATGCCATCCAGTTCGCCACGCTTTCTCAACGCACCGCTCCATGCAAAGATGGTAGCCATTGGGTTGGTAGATGTATCCTCACCCTTCAGGTAGCGATAGTAGTGACGGGTCACGGTACCGTGGGCTGCCTCATACTCATACTTGCCGTCAGGAGAAACCAATACGGAAGTCATCATCGCCAGAGAACCGAAGGCTGTACTGAGCATATCACTCATCACATCACCGTCATAGTTCTTGCAAGCCCAGATAAAGCCGCCCTTGCTGCGGATAACACGGGCTACGGCATCATCAATCAATGTATAGAAATACTCGATACCGAGTTCTGCAAACTTCTCTTTATAGTCGCTCTCATATACTTCCTCAAAGATCTTGCGGAACTGGGCATCATAAGTCTTAGAGATGGTATCCTTGGTAGCAAACCAGAGATCCTGCTTGGTATCTATGGCAAACTTGAAGCAGCTGTGAGCAAAGCTGCGGATACTCTTATCAGTATTGTGCATGCCCTGGATAACGCCAGCACCATCGAAAGAATGAATCTCAATCTCCTGCTTCTTGCCGCTCTTACCCTCGAACACGAGTTTGGCTGTACCTGGCTCATCAGCACGAAGTTCCACGCTCTTGTATACATCGCCGTAAGCATGACGGGCGATGGTAATAGGCTTCTCCCAGTTCTTTACACAAGGGTGGATACTTGGGATGGTGATAGGAGCACGGAATACGGTACCGTCCATGATGCTACGGATAGTTCCATTAGGGCTCTTCCACATTTTGTGGAGTTTATACTCGTCCATACGCTGTGCATTAGGAGTGATAGTAGCACACTTCACAGCCACGCCATATTTCTTAGCCGCCTCAGCAGAGTCGATGGTTACCTGGTCATTGGTCTGGTCGCGATAAGGCAGACCGAGATCATAATACTCAGACTTCAAATCAACGAAAGGAAGAATGAGTTCGTCCTTAATCATCTTCCAGAGAATTCTTGTCATCTCATCACCGTCCATCTCTACCAATGGAGTCGTCATCTTAATCTTTTCCATAACACAATATAATGTATAATTAATAATTTACAATGTACAATGATCAGGGCAGTCAAGTGCCCCTTGATATTTTGCCTGCAAAATTAATAAAAATAATCAAGAAAAGAAAGGAAATTAAGAATAATTCTAGCAAAATGATAACAAAAAGCACTTTTTTACGTACTTAAAACATAAAATCTGTATATTTATACCTAAAAAGGCATCAATGAGCCCGTAACAACTCACTGATGCCCCTACTTACTTTACTTTTTTACCCTTTTACCTTTTTACCTTTAAATAGCCTTTTTACTTCTCCTCTGGAGCCTTGTCGATCAAGTCCATGAACTGGTCGAGCTTAGGAGTGATGATAATCTGAGTGCGGCGGTTGCGCTGCTTGCCTACCTCTGTATCGTTAGTTGTTACAGGGTTGTACTCACCACGGCCACCAGCAGTAAGGCGCTTAGGATTTACACCGAAGTGATCCTGCAAGTACTGAACAACAGAAGCTGCACGGAGAGCAGAGAGGTCCCAGTTGTTGCGGATATTCTTCATCTTGGCACTTGTAGTGCTTACTGGTACGTTATCGGTATTACCCTCTACGAGCACATCGTAATCCTTGTAGTCTGTGATGATCTTAGCAATCTTGCTCAATGTTTCCTGAGCACGGCTGTTCACCTCATAGCTACCACTCTGATAGAGCATATTGTCAGCCAGAGAGATGTAAACTACACCCTTCAGAACCTGAACATCAACCTCCTTCATCTCTTCCTTGCTCAAAGAGCGGGTCAGGTTGTTGGTAAGAACCATGTTGAGCGAATCGCTCTTGCTCTTTACCTCAACCAGGTGACGGATATACTGGTTACTCTCGTTGATCTGGTCAACGAGTTTCTCAATGCTCACGTTGTTCTGGCTTGCATTGTTCAAACTCTTGTCAAGTGAGTTCTGCAACTTAGCGTAATCGCTCTTTGCAGTAGCGAGCTGCTCCTGAGCTGCAGCCAGACTAGCCTCTGTAGCTGCCAGCTTTTCCTTGGTAGCCTGATAGTTGCTTGACAATTCCTTATTCTCATTCTGGCAATTCTGAAGATCCTTCTTACTTGCACAGCTTGTAGCCATCAGAGCTACAGCCATCATTGCCATTACCATTAACTTTGTCTGTTTCATATTCTTTCTAATTTAAATTTTCTTGTTATTATTAATTGATTATAGTATATCTTAACGTCGCTTTCTACCTCCTATTATATTAGAGTTCTCCCGGCTTTTATCCGTTATCCGGAAGCTTCTACATTTTAGGGCATTATAGAAACTGATTCACTTCTTTCACTTGCAAAGTTACAGATAAGACTCGAATAAACAATATTTGTCAAAGCATTTTAGACATTTTTAACCTCTAAATCTTTATTTATCACCTTTTTAACCAAAAAAGGCAACAGAAAGCACTTTTCTTATAGCTAAACCGTCAAATGTAGCCTCTCAAGGTAAGAATAGCCCAAATCTCAACAAAAAAAACATAAAAAACAGTGTTTTATTTTGTAGTGTCTTGAAATTGCACTATCTTTGCACTCGAAAAGAAATAAATACATTAACATAATATAAAGAGAAAGCAAGTATGATTCTTTTTTTTAGAACTCCATCTAAGAGTGTGATTGCGACCGAGATTGATCACAAACCATCTCAGGACGAAATCAATGAACTTTGTTGGCTTTATGGTGACGCGACTTTAGAGGACGCCCAGCAGTTGCAGGGCTTCTATGTCGGCCCACGCCGTGAAATGATTACTCCTTGGAGTACGAATGCCGTTGAGATAACTCAGAACATGAGTCTTGACGGCATTTCGCGTATCGAGGAGTACTTCCCTGTAGATAGCGAAGACGCTGAGCACGATTCTATGCTCCAGCGTATGTACAACGGTATCGGACAGGATGTGTTCACCGTGAACCACCAGCCAGAACCTATCAAGTACGTCGATGACCTCGAGAAGTATAACGAGGAAGAGGGTCTTGCCCTCAGCGAGGACGAAATGGCTTATCTCCACAAACTGGAGAAAGAGAACGGACGCCCTCTCACCGACAGCGAAATCTTCGGTTTCGCACAGATCAACTCAGAGCACTGCCGCCACAAGATCTTCGGCGGCCAGTTTATCATCGACGGCAAGGAGATGGAGTCTTCTCTTTTCAGCATGATCAAGAAGACCACCAACGAGAATCCTAACAAGATTCTCTCTGCCTATAAGGATAATGTGGCTTTCTCTCAGGGTCCTGTTATCGAGCAGTTTGCTCCAGCCGATCAGACTACCAGCGATTTCTTCCAGGTGAAGGATATCGAGAGTGTTATCTC
>ULZB01003716.1_pt1 | contig 14105 bp, 13 predicted proteins | sample 1962691 | NCBI WGS metagenome assembly ULZB01 (sample SAMEA4835878, study PRJEB28245) | human gut metagenome | biome: gut microbiome; material: fecal sample | place: Denmark | collected 2008 | reverse complement strand
GATAAAGACACAATCAATATAAAAGATAAAATATTAACTCTAAAAAAAGCTTCTTTAAAAAAAGATACTTACCTCCTATCAAACGAAGATAAAAAAGCATTAGAAAATTATATTGATAAAATTGATAAAACTAATAACGAATATAAAAAAATAAATGGTCTTTCTTCTTCACTTAATAGTTTAAATCAAACCATAAAAGAAGATAAAAAAGCAATTAAGGTACTTACCGAAAATAATAAAGCACTAGAACTGCGAGTTAAAAATCTCACTTTTAAAACAGAAAATCAAGAAGAATTAATTAGTGATTTAAAACAAGATAATTTTAATCTTAAATACAGATTACAACAATTAGAAGAATTCTTTAAGAAGTTAGTAAATTTATTTAAGAGAATGATTAAAAAAGATAGCAAAAAAGAATCTTATTTAGAAGTATTAGAAGATATGCACAACAATAGAATTATCAGTGATAATACCATCGATGATATTTTAAATAATAAAAATACCATAAAAGAAAAAGACGATTTCGAATTATGATAATCATCTTTTTTTAAACTATACCAATTATATATATTCATTAAATATCTTTCTTATATAATTGTTATTAATCCAGAAACAATGTTTAGTGTACTCAGTTGCACCTGTTAATCTATCAGCAACAGGTAATTTACAGACATCACTAGCATTTCTACCGTGTGGTCTAACATGGCAAACATTATTTTCACTCATCCCAACAAAATTAGTTTTTCTAATTCCATTTTCAATTGATTTTACTATATTACCAGTTTTAATAGTATTATATGTTTTTTTCCACATTTCCATCACTGATGTTTCAATATCAATTTCTGGCATATTCCATAATTTTATACCTTTAAATATATACTCACCATTTTCCATTTTAAATATGAAAAACATATATTTAGTAGTTTCAAGTTCTTCTCTCAAATCACTAGTTTCCCAATCTTGATTAACTATTTCAGTATACTTAAAGTATGGAAAAGAAATTGATTCTTTTATTCTACCATTTTCTTCAATTCTAATAGTTTTAGGAATAATTTTTGCCTTTTGAAATTCTTCTGTCTCAGATAATTTACTTTTTACATTAAACATTCTACTTATCAACATGCTATTAACATTTTTAGCTTTTGTATCAATATTAAACTCATTCATTAGTTCATTTTGAGATTTTCCTTTATATTTAGCAATAATATTAAGTACAAATTCATTAAATGTATCGTTTGTTCCTTTTAATATTTTTTCAACATTAGAATAATCTCCAATATATTTTCTAACAATTTGAGTCATATATGAATTTTTAAAGCAAAATGCCCTTTGCATTGCTGGAATATCGCTAAACGGCTGTTCTCTTGTGGACAGTGCATTAGCACCCTTAGAACATGCACCTAAATACATTGTATCGGCTTCAGAAATTTCATGTGCTTTTCCTTCACGAATTTTATTGATAATAAAGTTCCAATCTTCTTCAATCTGTTTTAAATCTTCATTTTTTTCTAATTCTAGTAATTTTTCATGAGTTATAATTAAATCTTTTTTATCTTTATTAGCTTCCCATAAATACCATAATAATTGAATTTTATTATTTTTATACCAAAAATGACTGCTTCTAAATGTATTTTTATATTCTGTCATATAGTCAATAATATTTAGGACTAATCTTTCTTTAGCAGATAATTTACCTCCTTTAATCTTTTTATAAGGAGTTACTTTCAATTCTATACCTGCTGGCATAAAATCAGGTTCAGAATCGCTATTGTTATCCATACCAAATAAATATTTTTCAATTAATTGACCTAGTCCACCTTTATTTGCATCTTTATCTTCAACAGTGACAATTTCTTCATTTAAAATGTCATTTACAGATTTTCCTATTGCAGATTTAGAAATAAGTTCTATCTCTTGTCTATTATACAATCTTCCTTTTTTCATAAAATTCTCCTTTCGATCTTGTTTTAATTAAAAAAATAAGATAAAATGTTATATAGAAATGTTGATCTTTACGAGAAAATTTAGTATAATATTTTCTTGTAAGGTTGATCTTTTCAATTAACTATATTATAATATAATTATTGATATTAAACAACATGAGGAGGTATAAAATGAAAAAGACATGCGTTGAGTTATTCGCTGGAGTTGGTGGATTTAGATGCGGATTAAATAAAGTTTTATTCGAAAATGATAAAGTTATAGAAAATGGCAATTGGAAATTTTTATGGGCAAATCAATGGGAACCATCTACTAAAACACAAGATGCATATAATTGTTATGGAACTAGATTCGGTTTTGATGATGTGAGTAATGTTGATATATTTGAAGTAGATAAACACGATATTCCTGACCATACTTTACTTGTTGGAGGATTTCCATGTCAAGATTATTCTGTTGCTCAAACTTTATCCAATAGTAAAGGAATTGAGGGAAAAAAAGGTGTTTTATGGTGGGCAATTGAAGAAACATTAGCAATTAAAAAACCACCATTTGTATTATTAGAAAATGTTGATAGATTACTATTATCACCTGCAAAGCAAAGAGGAAGAGACTTTGGAATGATTTTAAGAAGTTTTTATGAAAATGGATATGATGTTGAATGGCGTGTTATTAACGCTGGTGAATATGGACTTCCACAAAAAAGAAGAAGAACCTACATTTTTGCTTATCATAAAACTACTAATTATTATAAAGAAATGCAAAAATTTAGAGACAGAGATATTATTTTTGAAAAAGGAATTTTTGTAAAACAATTTCCAATAAAAGATTCTTATTTAGCTATATCAGAATCATGCATTTCTGATTATAAAGACTTAATAGATGTAAGTAATAATTTTAAATGTGAATTTTATAATGCTGGCGTTATGGTAAATGGTGGTATATATACAGTAAAAACTAAATCAGATTATAATTTAATTTATCCACTTAGAAAGATTAGAGAAGAAAAAGAAATTGATGAGAAATATTTTTTGTCAGAACAACAAATAGAAAAATTTGCTTATTTAAAAGGAAGTAAAAGAATTCCTAGAACTAAACCAGATGGTACACCTTATTACTATTCAGAAGGTGCAATGCCATTTCCTGATAATTTAGATGCCCCAGCTAGAACAATGCTTACTAGCGAAGGTGGTGTTAGTAGAACAACTCATGTCATCGAAGATTTTAAAACAAAAAAGCCTCGATTATTAACTCCTATTGAATGTGAAAGAATAAATGGCTTCCCAGATAATTGGACTAACACAGGAATGACGGAGAAAAAAAGAAACTTTATGATGGGAAATGCACTTGTTGTTGGTGTTATTGAAAAAATTGGTGAAGAAATAGAAAAAATCATCGAGAATGAAGACTAATTCTTAAAAATATGCTACAATTATAATAGATTTCGTATCATTCAATAGAATGATACTTTTTTGTTAGGAGGAATATTATGATTACACATATAAACAATTATACTTTTAAATCATTTAAAAATTATACAGGCCCTATTGAAACACCTTTTAAAGAAAAAAATATACTTTTTGGCTATAATGGTAAAGGAAAATCTTCTCTTTCAAAAGGAATACTTGATGAGTATAAAAAAGAAGATTCAGTAACCGAAAACGATTATCGTTTTTTTGACAAGGATTACATAAAAAACAGTTTATTAATAGAAGAATCAAATGAAATAAAAGGTATAGTAGCTAATTTTGGAAAAGAAAACGTTGATTTAGAAAAAGAAATATCTAAAAAAAAGGAATTGCTTATAAACATTACATCTTTACAAGAAGAACAGCAAAAATATGAAAATAATATTAAAAATGAAATCGAATCAATTTTTAACACAAAAAAAGGTAATTCATCAATAAAGAAGAAAAGTTCATCAACTTTAGATGAATTACTTCAATCATATCAGAAAGATTTAACACCAGCTTTAAAGTTAGTGCCTAAAAAAGAGGATTTAAAGTATATAAAAGATACCTCTGAGTACGAAAAAGAATTAGAAAATATTCAAAATGCAAACATTATAACATTTGATTTAATTACTGATGAAGAAATAAATGAATTATCTAGAATAATGAAAACAAAATATAATGAAACAGAAATTCCCACTACAAAAGTATTATCTTGGTTAAAAAATGGTTTGGAAATTCATAAAGATGAACATGCAAATAGATGTCAATTTTGTGGAAATGTTATTAAGTTAGAAGAAATTGAAGATAAAATAGAAAAATACCTGAATGACAAAAAGCAACAAGATTTGCTAATTATTGAAAGAATTAGTGCAAAGGTTAATACAATTATAAATCAAGTTCAACAGTTAAATGAGAATAAAATTTTACTTGAAAATATAGTAGGAGAAAATATATCGTTACATTATGAAAATATAAAAAAACAAATTGAATGTTTATCTAACATATTTGATATAATTAACTCAAAATTATCTAAGTTTGAAAGTCAAATTAATATTGATATCAATATAATCAAAAATAGTAATAAGCTAATCATAAGTAATATCAATGATATAAAAACTGCAAAAGAAATAAAAGAAAACGAAATTACTAATATAATTAACAAAAGCAACACTTTAATAAAAGGCTCAATAGCAAATGAAATAATTGAAAGTCAAATAATAAAAAAAGATTATAAAGAATACAAAAATAAAACAGCTGAAATAATTGAAGCAAAAAAGCAAAATGATAGAATAGAAAATGAAATTATCAAATTGAAAAATAGTAAATCTACGACCAGTGATTTTGCCACATTTATAAGTGAATTATTAGATAATTTAGGAATTGAATTTTTTCTAGACATTGTTGATAATAATTATGTAATTAAGCATAGACAAGATAAAACTATTTTAACTATTGAAGATATCAGTGAAGGTGAAAATAATCTTCTTGCCTTACTATTCTTTTATTATGAATTATTTGAAGATAATAAGCAGAAAAAGTTTAAAAATAACATAAAATTGATTATTGTAGATGATCCAATATCAAGTGTTGATGATGTAAACAAAATATATGTTCTAGAACTTATCAAGAGAATAATTTCAATTGAAAATCCTCAAGTATTTGTATTCACTCATGTTTGGGATGATTTCTGTAATTTATGTTATGGAAAAAAAGATATTGATGATGAAAAGAACAGAACACCATATAGATTCTATGAATTAAAAAAGAATAATAATGGAAGTTATTTAAAAAAGACTAAATATAATGAAACACCATATATGCACGATTTTAAAGAAATATATGAATTTTCAAAAAAATCAACTACTGATGATTTAGATGAATGTGAAATATGTCATTACCCTAATGTTATGAGAAAGGTTTTAGAAGAATATATGAAATTTAAAGTATCAAATTCAAGCCCTACATTAGATAATGTTAATAATGTAAAAATCGCTTTATGTGAGTCTGTAAATAAATGTTCAAAACAAGACGAGATACAAATTCCAACGCTTTTAGATGTGTGTAATATTTTATCTCATAAATCTGCAAGAAATCCAGAACAAATATTAAAGAGTGCACAATATCTTATGCGAAAAATAAGAGAAACAGATGTTAATCATTTTTCTACTATGACAAAATAGTAGAAATATATATTCATTTATGCTATACTAAGATTAGTTGGATGATTTATATATCATCCTCAAGTGAGAAAAAGTTGTGTAATCACTCAGCTACGGCTCCATTGAGAGAATTACTCACACTTTGTGTGAGCTTTTTTTATATAATATGTTAATATGAATAAATACACTTTATTGCTAATAAATGGCTAAATTATGATAAAATTATATTGAGGTGTATTTATGTTAAACAATATAACAACAAGTTGTGAATATGTATCATCTAATTCAAAACATGTATCTATTAATTTAGAAAAGTTAAATAGTTTAGTCGAGAGTATCAATGATATAAAAATGGAACACTGGTTATCATCTTCTCCATTTGGACTATTGGATTTACCAGTTGAAACAATTATAAATTTTTTATTAGTATATGAAGCGATTGACTTCTCATTTTGGGGAAGCCATAAATGGTCTATTGATACAGAATATGGAAATTTAGACGGTTCTATAGCATTATTATATGCAATACTAAAATATGTAAAAGAAAATAAAACTACTGATTTTTCTACTATAGAAAAAGATGAATTTGAAAATATTTTAAAAGGAAATATTCAAATACCTTTATTTGAAGAAAGGTTCAGAATAATAAAAGAAGTAAGTCAAATAGTTAATGATAAAATGAATGGTAATTTTTATAAATATATTCAAAAAATAAATTCAGATTATGAATTATTTGGGTTAATTGTAAATAATTTCCCAAATTTTAAAGATGAAAGAATATACAATGGACAAACTATATATATTTATAAATTAGCACAATTATTAACATCTGATATTCTTCATATAAGAAAAATGAAAGAAAATATAGATGTAAACTATAGTCATTTAATTGGATGTGCTGATTATAAAATACCACAAATTTTAAGAGCAATGGGAATACTAGTTTTCGATGATGAATTATCAAAACTTGTAGATAACCAAACTGAATTACCTATAAATTCAGAATATGAGGTTGAAATAAGGGCAAATATGCTAACAGTTATAAATATGATTAACAAACAATTAGGCGACAAGTTTGATCGTATAGATATAAATGATTACTTGTTTATGAAGAAAAAAGATAAAACACTTGCATTAAAACCATATCATTTAACTAGATGTACTAATTATTAATAAAAACGGAACACAGAAATGTGTTCTTTTTTTATGTTTTGGTGGTGGAAAAGAGATGACAATTATTGATATAAACCCTGTTTCTTAGGTATGGAAACGAGGTTCATATCAAAAACATTTGTTGTTAATTTTAAAAAAATCTTTTAGAAAAATTTTATTAACTAATGATAAAAATAAGAAAGAAAAAACACTAGATATTTTAAAAGAATGTTATGATAATGACTTATACAATTCTACAGATTTAAAAGAAATATCTAAAAATACCGCTAGTGAAACAGAAGTAAATATTTTTATAAATAAAGAATCATTAGAAAAAGACTACGATATTTTTTAAAAGCCCGTAGTCTTTGATATATACTAAATTTTTGATAATTTAGAAACGCACTTGCAAATTGACATAGTCAATTAGCGTGCGTATTAGACATATTTAAGTAGTTCAGTAAATTCAGTATATCCGCTTTCAGAATTTAAATGCCCACCACCAGAAATCATTATATGATTATCTGTAATAGTATCAGCAAATTCTTTTTCAGCTTCATACTTAACATAAGGATCATTATCTGAATAAAAACATACTATATCACTACAATAATTTTTTATATCAGATAGATTATTAAAATACATACTCTCATTAACTGTATCATAATCCTTATCTATCCCAAGATAATTATTAAATCCACAAACGAGAACTAATCGCTTAACTCTTATTTTATTCTCAACTAAAAATTTACAAATAAATATTGGAGCTATTGAATGAGCAAATATAATTGTATTTTCATTAATAATATTTGTATCAACATATGTCTTTAAAAGTTTAGACCAATTTTCATAATTTTGATAACCAACACCAGTTGGAAAATCTGGAGTATAAACTTCCAAATTTTTATCTTCAATTTCTTTTCTTAAATAAGGAATCCAATTTGAAAATGGGCTTCCAAAACTTCCATGGACTAATAAATAATTACTTTTCATTTTCTAGTTTCCCCCTCAACAAATTTTAAAATTTCATTCTTAATTAAATAAATATCTTCATCATAATAAATTATATCTTTAATATTTTTGCATCCCTTAATTAATCCTGATATTTTGCTTCCAGATTTAGCAATAACTAATATAGGAAGATTTAATCGAACTGCTTCTTGTAGTTCCATTCCTTGTCCTGTGGAAATACTACTCATTTCTGCTATAACAATACTTGTGTCTTTTAAAATATTCATTGCTCTTTCATATCTTTCAAAATCATTACCAGTAAATTTCATTGTATCAAGTGGACTACAAATTTCTATTGGAATATTTCGAGAATCATATTCATCAATTATAGAAATCAAATTTCGATAAATATCTTTTGAAGATTCATCAGATTCTAAAACTGCACCAGTTATTAAAATTCTATTTTTTATTTTGTCTTTATGATTCTTTAATACTTCTATAGCTTTATCTCTATGTAATTCTTTTACTATCTCTATTTTGTTCTTAGAGTATTTTACTAATTCATCTATACTAGTGATCATCTCTGGGCAATAATTGTCGTTACTATCTTGTAGTGTAGCAGAATAAACTAACTTATCAAATTCTTCATAAAGAATTGCTCCCATGCACATCATACATGGTTCACAAGACACATACATTGTTGCTCCTTTTAAATCTCCATAAAGATTTTTATTTTTAGAAGCACTTTCTATCGCCTCTAATTCTGCATGAGAATACATACTTGTTTCCATTAAAGTTTTATCATCACTTCTACCAATTATTTCTCCATCTTTAACTACAATAGCACCATAAGGATATTTAGCATTTTTGCTAATTTCTATTGCTATATCAATATATTGTTCATCAGTCATATTGACGCTCCTTTCTATAATAGTCAAAAGATTAACTAGGGATTCCAAACATCATTAATATACCTTTGACAATCAAATTTGATGAAACTTCAACAGCAAGTGTTTGTAATAAACTAATTACTTTTGAAGAATCCTTTTTATTGCAATTTTTAATTAATTCTTCTAATTTTTCTTCAGGAATATTTTCAGCTTTCATTTCTTCTATTTTTTCTAATACAATTTTAAACAAATCATCTTGGTTTTGAATATTTACTATTGAATTACCATTATATGAATACGCCATTGTACCATTATTATTAACAATCGTTTGATTAAATAATGTAGATTCTTTTTGTTTAAGACTATTGATTTTTAGGTTTTCAAAATCAAATTCAAAATCCCCCAAGATATTCATTTTGGCATATTCGCCATTTTGGGTCAAAATTCTCTTATCAATAAGATAATCTATTACTTTTTTTAACGCAAAATTGTTAGTAATATTTAAATCATCTCCTAAATTTTCTAAATCATAGTTAAAATTATCCTCCAATATTTTTTTAGATTGTGCTAATTTATAATCCAAATAAGTATTTACACATGACATGGTCATTTTTGGAAAAGGAAAATATGCATAATGATACCCATCTAAAGTGGAAATATCTTTTAAACTACTATTAGAAATCATGTAGTTATATTCTTGCCAAAATTCATAGTTTGTATCAGAATTAGTTTGCTCCATAATCATTGTATCTAATACATCTATATAGTCACTATAATTACTAATGTTCTTTAACATATTAATATTAAAAATGAAATCAAAAATTGAAATATTTAACTCATTTATACTCATATAAATACCTCCTCATAAGTAAAATTTCTTAACTTAATTATACTATATTTTAGGTAAATTTACTATATAGACATTGATTTATCCTAGAATTTATCATATAATTAATTTAACAAGTGAGGGATATTTTTTTGATAAAAGGTTTAAAACCTTCCTATCAAATGCTCCATTTGAAATCAACTTACGGATTTAATTGTTCGTAAGTTTTTATTTTATATAAATAATCTTTAAAAAAGAGGAAAAATTATAAAAATAATTTAATCCTCCTTTTGTATTTTTTTTGAATAGGGGAATTCCCATACTCTCAATCAAAGAAAGTGTTTATAAATTTTTTATAGAAACAAATATGAGTAGATACACTTTATTACTAATAAATAGTTAAAGTGTGATAAAATATACTTAGGTGATTACTTATGAAAAAAATCTTTTTGTATTTATATCCTGTTCAAGAATACAATCGTTCTTTTGAGCTTTCAGAAGAATATTTACATAAAATAGGAAGAGAAAATCCATATAAAGTATTAAATGAATGTATTCAAAGAAGATACAGAGAAAAAGGATATCAAATTGTTTATGCCATTTATCCAGATAAAAATATATATGGAATTAGTCCTTTACCTACTGACAAAATAATTTATACTGATGTAACTTTTGAACAAGTTAGTGCTTATAATCAATATGTTAGTGAAAAACGAGATAAAGATATTAAATATCCTAGTGAAAGATATTTAATAGAACAATTAGGAGACTTTGATGAAATAGTAATTGGTGGATTTCACTTTGGTGATTGTGTTAAAAGAGTTGCTGAATATTGTTATCAAAGTGGATTTAATACTCTTGTAGATTTAGATTTAACTGATTTATTTTTTAATATTTATCATAAAAAAGATTACTTTAAAATAGATGAATATAATCCACAAAACTATAAAAAATTTATACTATCAAATAGTCGTTTTAGTAATATGGAAATCGCAGAAAGATTATTTGAAAGAAATTATAATAGTCCTGTTTATGGATTTGAAAATGTTGAAGAGAAAAGAAAGATTAATTAATAATTATACAAATAAGAATTAATTTGAAAAAGACTATGATATTTTAAAATAGTCATAGTCTTTGGTACATATTAATTTTGACAATTTAGAACCCAAATTGCAAATTGGCAAAATCAATATGAGTGATGAACTCAAAGCCAAAATTAATTGGTCTTGCAAATTTAACAATAAAACCTATCAGATTATTGAGGGTTACTTAATAATTGTTGAACATACAAATTTAGCGCATGTTGAACACACAAAGTAATTATTAAAGATACATTATATTTGTTCTTCAATAGCCAAAAACATTTTTATATTGGATATTTTGACGATGAACGAGCAATTGGAATTAAAATTGAATATTTAACTACACTTAAAAAATATATACCTAATATAGATAAAGACAATGTCAGCTAAGCATTGTCTTTCTGCGTTAATTATTTTATTAGTGATAAAATCAAAACACAAATAAATATGCCTAATATCATTAAATATTTTTTATAAGCTATTTTTTCTTTTAAAATAAATCTCGAAGATAAAATTGTTACTACAATAGAACTTGTAGTAATTACAGAGATTATTGAAACATTTCCATCTAATAATGCAAATCTGTTAAATATTGAAGATGATGCATCTAATAATGCTTGTAATACAAAAAATTTCTTAGCATTAATTTTTCTAATATCTAGATAATTCCAGTTTTTTGTAAATAAACAGTATATAAATAAACCAATAATAATTATAACGGCATAGTTAAAAACTACATACATTGGATTTTGATATTCAGTAACATACATTTTATTTAAAAAATTAGAAATACCATTAAATAATACAAAACCATAAGAATACATAATTGCTTTTTGTTCTAACTTTTTATCTATTGGATTTTTTGTATCAGTCTTATTTTTAGCAACCATAATAGATAAAATTACTAATATAGTAGAAAAAAATAATTGTAATGGTGTACAATTTTCTTTTAATATTATAATACCCAATAAAAATGTAACAACTACATTTGCCTTAGAAATAGATGATGTAATTGCTACAGTTCCATACTTAGTAGCTGAAATCATACAATAAAATCCTATTGACTGCATTAAAATTCCCGGCAATATATTTATCATATCAGCAATATTTAGTTTTGTTATAAACCCAGGATTAGTTATTATACTAACTGCAATCATAATTAAATGATATGATAATAACCCCATTAATGCAATTCTTTTTGGTTCATTATTTGAGCATTTCTTTAACGCAATTGCTGTAAAACCACTAATGATGGTTGATAATAAACACCAATATAACCACATATATTCTTTCACCTAATTTTCGTATATATCATCATTTATTTTTAATATCATTCTTCTGTAATGAGTTTTAAATCCTAATCTTTCATATAAATCTCTAGCAATATTTTCTCCAATTACTTCTAACGATAAATCTTTATTTTCAAATTTTGCTAATTCTATTATTTCGTTTAATGCAATAGTACCAATTCCATTATTTCTATATTTTTCATCTATAAAAAATCTATATAAATATATTTCTTTTTCATAATTTTTAATTCCAATGAATCCAACCATTTTATTGTTATATAAAATTTTATAATATTCTTCATTTTCTTTAAATTTTAATTCCTCTGGTTTTATTATTCTTAATTGATATATTGGATCTACTGTATTATGATGTTGCCATTCTTTTATAATCCATTCCCTAAAAAAATCATTATTATCTTTTTCTAATTTAACTTCTATCTTTTCCATTTAACCTATCCTTAATTTATATATTTTACAAATGTTTTATTTGAATTTTCATCATATCTTAATTTATTATGTAATTTATGTGCTTTTTTTCTTTGAATTCCACTAAATAACCAAATATGACTTACATCTTCATAATTTTTTATAACACAAATCTGTTTAATGATAACATATTTTGCCATTTTTTTCTATAATCCCTTGAAAATATCTAAGAGAATAATATGATTAATTTATCAGAGAAATTTAATCCTCTTTACTTGTTAAATTCATATTTATCATATCTGTTTTCAAATCATATTCTTTTATATACGAAGGAAAAATTTTAAGCCACTTATCCATATCATTTTTATCATTAAAACTATAAATTGTATATCCTTCATTTGTTTTCGTTACTTCTTTTAAGTCTAAAAATCCTTTAATAAACTTACTTCCATCAGAAGTTATAGCTTCTGCACACATATTTTTAAATATTATTCCTCTTTCTTGCAATGAATTTATTTTAGCGATAAGTCCCTTTAAAAGATTACTTAAAACTCTTCTATCATTTCTATATTTTAAATCTATCGCTATTGCGGAAAATAATAGATAACACTCCATTTTATCTTCATAATTAATTAGATTAACTTCATCTATATCTGTATCTTCAAGTTTATTTGTAATAAAACTTTCATATTGTTTTTTGGAAAGCGGAAGGAGTGTTATTTCTCCTACCACACTACAAGTATTTTTATCTTTAACAAATATATGTATATCCTTATTTTTCTTGTCCCAATTAATTACCTGACTAACTGGTGAAATCATTTTAGGATTAAAATATTGTGATTCAATTTTCCATACGTCATTAAAATCATCTTTTGTGTGATTATACTGTTCTAGAATATATTTCTCATTCATATTTACAGTCCTTTGTTTAATAAATGCATTACCCATAATTTACCTCTTAATGTTAAATTTTTATAACAAAATTATAATATAAATCTTTGAAAATTCATATAATCCTATTAAAATTCACTGAAATTTTATATAATTATATGCAGAAAGAGAACTTAGTTCATATCTTGCTGTTTAATTGCTCGATTTGAAATCAACTTACGGACTTAATTGTTCATAAGTTTTTATTTTAGATTATAAATCATAAAAAGAAAAACATCATCAATTTTTCTAATTATCTTTTATGTTTTTCGGTACTTATTGATAATCACCTAATATGTTAGGATTATATAAGTTCTACAAACTATAATAATTATGAGTACAGACTTTACAATTATTTTCGTTTTCAATTAAATGTTGGAGCTTATCTGGAAAATTGACGGTCATTCCATCGATATCAAATTTGTAAACCTCTTGCATTATTTGTTCATTTGAAACACCCCAAAGTCTAACTCTAAGTCCATTTTTGTGAGCTAACTCTATATCATCTGTTGTAACATTATCTGCTTTTGGACAAATTTGCGTTCCATTAATTTTTAAAAGTTTATTTATATTCTCATTATTAATTTTTTCTTTTATTAGCCAAGCTAATTTTATATTTGAATCAATTTTTCTCATATTTTCAAGTGCTTTATAATCAAAAGATGAAATATAAATATTGTTATGTGTTGCATATTTTTTTATAATATCAAAAGTTTCTTTTTCTAATCCTTCATCCTTTAATTCTATAGCGAAAGTTAGGCTTTTAGATAAAAACTTTTTTGCAAAATCTTCAAATAAAACAATCTTTTCACCCTTATATTTTAAACTAAACCAACTTCCAAAATCAAAGTCTAATAATTCCTGATATGTATAATCACTTATTTTACCTTTTTTATTAGACTTATTATCGATTTTATTATCATGAAAGATAACAATTTTACCATCTCTTGTTCTTTGTAAATCTAATTCAATTCCGTTTGCTCCTAACTGTAATGCCATATCAAA
>ULZB01021164.1_pt1 | contig 14123 bp, 20 predicted proteins | sample 1962691 | NCBI WGS metagenome assembly ULZB01 (sample SAMEA4835878, study PRJEB28245) | human gut metagenome | biome: gut microbiome; material: fecal sample | place: Denmark | collected 2008 | reverse complement strand
TATTATTAGTTATCTTCTCTCCATATTGTTCTAATAATAATTTATATAAAAAATCCGGTACTTTACTTAACATATATTTGCTCCCTCTTAATTTATTTAACAAAAGAAATTATCATATATCCTATATATAAAATAAAATATATCAAACCATTCATTCTAGTCATTTTATTTTTGGGTGGTATAATTGGAAATAGTGCAAGTATTATTGTTGCAAGTGCTAAAATAATCAAATCTGTATTATAGCTTAAATTATAAGAAATTGGTTTAATAACTGCTGTACTTCCTATTATTAATAACATATTAAAAATGTTTGAACCTAATATGTTTCCAATCGCAATATCACTTTTGCCCTTTATAGCTGCTGAAACACTTGTAACTAATTCTGGAAGACTTGTTCCTATTGCTAAAATAGTAATACTTATTATTTTTTCACTTAAATTAAAATGTTCTGCTATATTGACAGCATTATTTACAGTTAAATCTCCACCAAATTTTAATGCTATAATGCCTAAAATAATATATATTACATCTTTAAATGTAGAATTTTTACTTTCTTCTTTTGTTACATTTTCTTCTTCATCTTTTTCTTTATCAAATTTTTCACCTTTAAAAGCCATAACTATAGTGTATATTATAAATAACACAAATAGTATCATTAATATTATTGCATCCACTCTTGTTACATCTTGTCCCATATTACATATTAACGAAAAAACAATTGTTACTACTAAACATATTGGTATTTCTATTAATCTTGTTTCTCTTTTAAAAGCTATAGATTGGATTATTGTAGATACTCCTAGAATAAGAAGCAAATTACAAATATTACTTCCAATAACATTCCCAATAGCCATATCTGAATGACCGTCTAAAGCTGATGTTATACTAACAAACAATTCTGGCATTGATGTTCCTATAGATATTATAGTTAATCCTATTATAATTTCTGGTATATGAAACTTTTTAGCTATACTACTTGAACCATCTACTAAAAAATCTGCACCTTTTATTAATAAAACAAAACCTATAAGTATTAAAATTACTGATATAAACATAAATTTCCTATCTCCTAAACTTCTTATAATTCTTAATAATTTCTCTTTTTTTGTATTTATTTTGTAAATATAGGTATTTTATCATAATATTTTATTTGATTCAATTGGTTATTTTAAATAATTTCGTTTGTTTATTGCAACTATAAAAATACCATAACAATGTAAAAAGAACCCTCCCCCTAGTATACCATAATAAAAAATGACATTATGGTATAATCTAAATAGAGTTCATCTCATAATTATTGTCTTTCTATTGTTTATTTACGACCTTTAATAATTTTTCCACTATCAATAAATAATTTATTTCTTCATTAGGAGCTTTACTAAATTGTATAATATCTTTTCTTCTATATACAGATAACACTATAGCTAAACTCATCATATTGATAATTAAATTAGCTCCTCCATAAGAAATAAGTGGCAAATTAAAGTCTGAATGAATTCCTAAGCCTAAGTTCATTAAAATATTTAATACACTTTGTAATATAAATATACTTGCTATACTTATTACTAATAATTTACCATACATATCTTTAATTTTAATCGAATTCATTATTAGTCTAATTGATAACAATATAATAATAGCAACTATACTAAAACTTATAATCCATCCATAATGTGCAAGTATTGAAATAAAAGCATAATTTGTACCTTCGTCAAAATAATATAAGGCATTACTCATATCATCTGCTTCTCCATATAACTTTGCTGAATTTACTATTAATCTTTGGTTTATACCTACCCAGCCACTACCATCTGGATCTACTTCTGGATAAAAGCTTGCTATCAATCTATTAATTCTAAAGCCACTTTTTAAACTTCCTAACAAACAAACCACACATATAATTCCTAGTACTATAGGAATTCCCCATAATAAGCTTATATATTTCATCTTATTTTTCTGTAATTTCGATATCTTTACAGTTGCAATTATTAGATAAACTAATCCTAATATAAATGCTGATGAACTAGATGGTATTTGTATTAATAAGAAAATTGAAACCAAACTTAAAATTATTATTTTTATTACATTAAATTGTAGATTTCTACTTTGTGAAAACTTATACATTAATTTACTTTTACTATTTATTTTTTGTATAAACCCTACAAAAGCGATTGTATATAATAGTGTTGCAATCATTGCTACAGAAAACGTAATTCCAAATAAATGTAAATGTCTTACACCATTTCTAGGAGCTCCAAAAAATAATGATAAGATTATAGATAAGCTTGCCATTATGTATATATAGTTTGAATATTTGTACATTTTTCTATAATCTATAAAATATATACATATTCCACACAAAAAGCCTAAAATTACAAAAACTATATATTTAGTTATTATTCCCAAAGGCAACTCGCTTCCATTCATCACATAAATATGATTTCCCGCTCTCACAAAAGTAACTAAAAATCCAAAAGCCAACAAAATACATATTATTATTAACATCTTCCAATCTAATCTTGGTCTATGTATCTTATTTAACTTTTTACCTATATCTTCTGCATCTCCCATTTGACTTATTGCCTTTTCTTCTGCTTCTTTTTCTGCATATCCCTCTTCTAGATATTCATTTTTTATTTCTTCAATATGACTTTTCAATTCTTCGCTTATATCATTTCTAATAGGTTTGTACTTTATCCTAATTACTACGTTTTCTAAAAACTCTTTAATTCGCAAATGAAGCACCCCCTAATACTGTATTTATACCTTTACTAAATATCTCCCATTCCTGCTTTCTTTCATTTAATTGTTCCTTTCCTTTTTTAGTAATAGAATAATACTTTCTCTTTTTAGTAGTTGACTCATCCCAATATGATGTTATTAGATTTTTTTCTTCTAAAGCATGTAATATTGGATACAAAGTCCCCTCTTTAAGTTCAAACACATTTTGCGACTTTTCACTTAATTTCTTTATCATCTGATAACCATACATATTTTCTTCTTGTAACAAATTAAGTATAAGCATTGTCGTACTACCTTTTAATAACTCTTTACTTATCTTCAAACCAATCCCTCCTTTATACATAGATTATCTATGTATTTTCATGCATTGTATATCTAGGTATACAATTTGTCAATAATTATTTACAATCTTTTCTAAATATTAAACAAATATGCCACAATCCATATTTCACTTAAAAGCACACACTAGCATACCAATAGTTATTATATATTTTTTAAAACCAATCGCCGACTTCTCATATTTTGACATTGGCAAAATATAAAATGCGTGGTGTTAAACTTATTTATAGCAGTCACACGCCACGCTTCAAGATTGGTTTTAAAAAATATATAATAACTATTGATATGCGGTAACATGTCTCTAAATCAAAAAATATCACATCAATTATAATATAAACAAAAAAATAGTGCTCATCAAAAATAAGCACCATAAACTAATATTTATTTATTTTCTAAAATTCTAGCTAATTCTTCTTTTCTCTTTGTTTTATGTGTAGTCGTTTTTATAAGCGGTTCTTTTGTTAATATCATACTTTTTATATATTTATATGGAGGAAAAGTTTTATTAATTTCTTTTATTTTCTCCCATATTATTTTATATAACTCATCTTCAGATATATCCTTATATTTCTCTTTTACAACTTTTTCATTATACACTACTTTAACTGCTACTTTCAAATCGTTTTTATCTTCTTTTTCAGATATTCCATAAACAAAAGATTCTTCTACTTCTTCCAAACGATTTACAAGAGTTTCTAATTCATCTGGAAATACCTTTTTACCATTTTTTAGAACTATAACATCTTTATCTCTACCAGTTAAAAATAAATATCCTTCATCATCAAAATATCCTAAATCACCAGTATAAAACCATCCATCTTTTAATACTTTATTTGTGGTTTCTTCATCTTTGTAATATCCAAGCATTACATTAGGACCTTTTATGCGTATTTCACCTATTCCATTTTCATCTTTATTAACAATTTCAATATCATCACTTTTCATTGGAAATCCAACAGAACCAGATTTTACATAATAATCATTCTCTGCAGCTATAACTGGTGATGTTTCTGTAAGCCCATATCCTTGAATTAGATGAACTCCCATTTCATTAAATTTAACAGAAACTCTTTTATCAAGAGGAGCTCCACCACAAACGATAAATCTCATTTTTCCGCCTAACTGATCTAAAACTTGCTTAAATATAACTCTTCTTAAATCTATATGAAGTTTAAGTAAAAAATCACTAATTTTTGTAGCTATATTTATTAATTTAGTTTTTCCTTGTTTTTCTATTTCTTTTTCTATAGCAGAGTATATTTTATCTACTAAAAGTGGTACTCCTACAAAAACAGACACTTGATATTCTACTAAATTCTGTTTTATATATCTTAATCCATCTGGAAATACTGTTCTTACACCAGCTGCAAGCATTACTACAATACAAGTTGAACCAAATATATGATGAAATGGTAAAAATGCAATATTTGTATCTGTTGGTAATAATTTCTCAACCATTAGCATATCGCATACATTATTTGCAATCCCATATTGGCTAAGCATTACTGCTTTTGATTTTGATGTTGTTCCAGATGTAAAAAGTAATATACTCATTTTATGAGAGTCTATTTTATAATCTATAAATTCTCTTTCTCCATTATTTATTTTTTCATATCCACTATCTAATAATTCTCCAAAACTTTTATATCCTGGTAATTTATTCATACATATATATTCTTTAATATTAGTTTTTCCATTTTGTTTAATGATTTTTATGTTCTCTTCATATTTCTCATCAAACACTATTGCTGATACTTCACTTCTTACCAAAGAGTCTTCTAATTCATTTATTTGTAATTCTTTATCTATTGGTACAGAAACAATTCCTCCAAATAAATTACTTAAATGTGCAACTACCCATTCATATCTATTTCTACCCACTATAGCAATTCTTTTATCTTTTAAATTTAAATCAAATAAAGCTGTTCCAAAAGCATTTACATCACTTACTAAATCTGTATAAGTATGATCTACATATTCTATACTTTTATCTTCTTTTTTTACTTTTGTTACAAAAGCAATATTATTTGTATAATTTTCTGCTGAATTATATATAATCTCCTTTATATTATCAAATCTCGGAACATCCCTAAATTTATTTTTCTCTTTCATATTATTTATCTCCTTAAACTATAGATTAGAAATAAACTCAAATTATTAAACATTTTCCTTTTTATTTTTCTATTTCAATTTATTCTCTTAAATCAGATTAACACAATAATATTTCTTTGTCAATTTGCTGACTGGGCGGTCAAAAATAAGAAAATCAATATTTCTATTTATCCTTTACTCTTAATACTCTAAGTGAATTCAATATTGCTAAAATAGAAACTCCGACATCTGCAAATACAGCTTCCCACATTGATCCTAAGCCTATTGCAGTTAATATTAAAACTCCTACTTTAACTGCAATTGCAAAAACTATATTTTCTTTAACAATTCGCATTGTCTTTTTTGATATTTTAATCCCCTCAATTATTTTAGATGGCTCATCTGTCATTATGACTATATCAGCTGCTTCTATTGCACTATCTGCTCCGAGCTGCTCCCATTGCAATTCCAATATCGGAAAGTGCTAAAACTGGACTATCATTTATACCATCACCAACAAAAACGATATTTCCTTTTGCATGTTTTTCTTTCATTAAGTTCTCAAGTTTTTCTACTTTACCATCTGGTAATAATTCTGCATAAACCTCATCAATTTCTAATTTATTTGCTATAGCTTTGCTAGTAGATGCTTTATCTCCTGTTAGCATAACAGTTTTTTTAACGTTATTTTTCTTCAAACTCTTAATTGTTTCTTTAGCATCAGTTTTTATTTTATCTGATATTACTATATATCCTGCAAATTTATTATTAATTGAAACATATATAATTGTTCCAATATCATTACATGCAGTATAATCTATATTTTTTGTTTCCATCAATTTACTATTTCCGGACTAAAACATCTTTATCTTCTACTTTTGCCATTATACCGAAGTCCTGATAACTCTTTTGCTTCTTTTATCAAATTTTCATCTATTTTCTTATTATATGCATTTTTTAAAGATGTTGATATTGGATGATTTGAATAATATTCTGCATGTGCTACGATTTTTAGAAATTCTTCTTTAGAAATTCCTACTTGATTTATTTTTTGTACCTCAAAAATACCTTCTGTTAAAGTTCCTGTTTTATCAAATACAAATACTTCTGCTTTAGATAAAGCTTCTAAATAATTACTACCTTTTACTAGTATACCTTTTTTAGCACTTCCTCCAATTCCTCCAAAGAATCCTAGTGGTATTGATATTACAAGAGCACAAGGACATGATACTACCAAAAATGTTAAAGCTCTATAAAGCCAATCTACAAAACTTGTACTTTTAAAAATAAATGGTGGAATAATTGCTAGTATCACTGCAACTATAACAACAATAGGTGTATAATATTTTGCAAATTTTGTTATAAAATTTTCTTGTTTAGATTTTTTACTACTTGCATTTTCTACTAAATCCAATATTTTTGAAACTGTGGATTCTCCAAATTCTTTTGTTACTTTTATAGTTAATAATCCATCTTGATTAATACATCCACTTAACACTTCACAATCTTTTTCTACTCTTTTAGGAACAGATTCTCCTGTTAGTGCTTTTGTATCTAGATTAGATGTTCCTTCTAGAACAACTCCATCTAAAGGAACCTTTTCTCCTGGTTTTACTACAATTATTTCTCCTAATTTTACATCATCTGGATCGACTTTTTCTATTTTATCATTTCTTTTTACATTTGCATAATCTGGTCTTAAATCCATTAAACTACTAATAGACTTTCTTGATTTATCTACAGCATAACTTTGAAATAATTCTCCAATCTGATAAAAAAGCATAACAGCTACTGCTTCTGGAAACTCTCCTATAGCAAAAGCACCTATTGTAGCAATTGCCATAAGAAAATTTTCATCAAATACTTTACCTCTAAAAATATTTCTTATTGCTTTTAAAACAATATCTAGTCCGAACTATAATATAACTTAATATATACATTCCTTTATTTATGTATTCATTTTGAAAAGGTACTAATAATGAAATAATAAATAATATAAAAGCAATTATAATCTTTACTCCTCTTTTTTTCATAAAACCTCCATTTTAGTTACTTTTTTGGCACAAAATACCATAAGATTTATCTTTATTTTCGCACTAATTATTTCTCTACTTAAATTTCTTCTAATTTAACATCTGGTTCTTCTCTTTTTATAGCTTTTTTTACTTGTTTGATAATTTCTTCTATATTTTCTTCATTATATTCAATAACCATTCTTCCTGTCATAAAACTTATAGATGCGCTTTCTACACCTTTTATTTTATTAACCTTCTCTTCCATTTTTGCTGCACAATTTGCACAGTCTAATCCTTTTAATTTATATGTTTTTTTCATAATAATCTACCTCCACGTTCATAAATATTCTTTAGAAACTGTTTCAAATAAACACTTTCTTCTTTAATATATAATATATTAAAATCTTAAATTGCAACCTTTTAAAGTTCATTAAATAACATTCATTTCCATATAATTTATATTGTCTAATTTTAATTTCTACTTATGTTCTATATGCTCCATTCCAAGTTCAAATAGTCCTTTTACATGATCATCATCTAACATATAATAAACTTCTTTCCCTTCTTTTCTGCATTTAACTATATTCATCCTTCTTAAAGTTCCTAATTGATGAGATATAGAAGATTTACTCATTCCTAAAACATTTGCAATATCACATACACACATCTCATTTTGATCAAGTGCAAATAATATTTTTGCCCTTGTTGTGTCTCCTAATATCTTAAAAAATTCTGCTAATTTATTAAATAGGTTGTTATCTGGCATTTTACTTAAAGTATCATCTACTACATTTTGATGTATGATATTGCAATCACATATAAATTCATTTTTTGACATTTTTTTATCTCCTTTCTTTCTCACAATAATTTATTATATTCATCTTTTAATTGAATGTGTATTCAACTTTAAATTTATTATAGTTGAATATATATTCAATTGTCAATAGTTTTTGTATTTATTTTCTTATTATTTAGATAAAAAGACTCTCTTAAATGACCTTAATAAAATCATTTAAGAGAGTTACAACTAATCCCACACAAATGTAAGGCAATTATTACCATTACAAATTGCTTTTTCTAACTCATCGGCTATAACAGAATATACTTTTCCATTAATTTTGATATTACATACATCAACTACTGGAAAAAATGGTTCTATATCAGTCTTCCGAGTACCTAAGACATCTACCTTCTTACCATTAAGAATATAGGTTTCATTTTTCAACATTAGGATTCCTCCTTTATTTTTTATTTTATTATTATATTACATCTATTTTATAAATCAATTATACTGACTAGTCAAAATATTATTTATTTTTTATTCATTTACTAAAAGTTTATTTCTTAATATATAACTAAAAAAAGAATAGCTTTTGCTACTCTTTTATTCATATTATATTTATGCAATTCCATATTTCTTTTTAAATTTATCTGCTCTACCACCTGTTGTTTCTCTTTTTAAGTTACCTGTCCAGAATGGATGACATTTTGAACAAACATCAACTTTCATATCACCTTTTGTTGAATTTGTTGTAAAAACATTTCCACATGCACATGTGATTGTTGCTTCTGCATAGTTTGGATGTATTCCTTCTTTCATTTGTTTCACCTCTCCCTTAATAAAATAAAAACTACCGTTTAATATATTAACACAAATTTTTATACATTTCAATAGTTATATTAAAATTATTTTTATTTATTATTTTGTTCGTATATATATTTTGCTGAAGATTCAAGTTCTTGTTTCAATGATGCTTTTGTAACTAGTTTGTTTATTATATTAAATAAACAAGCCACAATTAATACAAACAATAATAACTTTTTCCATATTTTTGCTATCATAATATCTTTATCTCCTTATTACAATATAATTTTATTATACTATGAATCTGAAATTTGTCAACTTTTGTGTAAATTTAATTTTAAATTTATTTCTTACAAATATTGTTAGAACACATTATTTACGGCTTAAAGTTTATTTTTTTTATTCATTTACTTGATAAAGACCAAAAAGTTTTACCGGGAAAAGGCTTCACAGTTAGAATTGTTCTCAAGAGGTCTTTCAGGCTTTGATGAAAATCCCATAATCGGTTGTGGGAAAAAATTAGGCCTATCTGAGCTTAAAAATTGGCTCGAAGAAAAAATATCAGCAACTGGAGAACTTAAAATTGTAGATGAGAAAGATGCAAAAATAACTTGTGTTCTGTTTGCTGAATATCCTGATTCTGAAGGATATGATATCTTCGGTTGTTCATGTTTTATTGGCCGTGCTGACAAATCCAAAATAACATATTGTGGACTTTGCGGAGACGTGAACACTTTCCGTTTCACCGACACAAACTCTGTAAAAGTGTTTGTGCGCTAATTTTACAAGACCTGCTGATTCGTTTGTTCTAATCAGCAGGTCTCGTATTTTCTATTTTGCCATTTAACTATATATAATATTTTCTTACTTATTACTAATATGTATATTGTCTATCTCAGCTTTCATCTCTCTTGCAACGATATTTTGAATTTGAGCAGCTCCTTCGCCTGTTATTTCCTCTGCATCTGCCCTTATGATTACACTAATGCTTATATCATTTACAAAAATAACTACATCTTTAAATCCTTTTGTTTTTATTAAATTTTCACAAATCATAATAGAATTTTTTAAATCATTTATTTTTTTAATTTCCGTTTGTGATATTGCTTTTTGGTCTGCCGATATTGAATTATTATCTAATATCTTCTGATAACTTTCTATCATCTGTGAATACATAGTATCTCTTGTTAATCTAGAATTTGTAAAATATTCATCAGTTTCTTTTGCTACTGTTCCTGATGTAGTAACTGTCTTGTTTTCACTTGAAGATCCACTTAAACTTGCATTATTTTTTTCATCTATTGCAGTATTTGTAGTACTATTGCCACTTACTATATTTGTACTATCTAAACTTTCATGACCCTCTATAGCATTACTACTCACCAATTTTGCATCACCTATGCCAGCAACCTCTTCTGAATCTACCAAGCTACCTGTTGCCACTAAATCTCCTCCATCACCAGTTGTATAATTTAAATATCCTGCTGTTATTAGCATAAGTGCTATAACAAATATAATAATTTGATTTCTTTTTATAATTTTCAAATTAATCACTCCTCCTTGAAAATTGTCAAAAGGGACGGGGCATTTTGACAATTTTTTATTTTTAATTTTTTAAGAACTTTAGATTTTTAATTATAATTTTAAGAATCTATATATTTTTAATTATCCTTCTTTATTAAATACTCCCTAAGAAAATTGTCAAAATGCCCCGTCCCTTTTGACACATTTCAAATACTTGGATTTTATGACTTCCAATTCCAGTTACCGCTTCTACTGCCGAAATTATATTAGATTTAACTTCTATATTTGATGCACCTTCAGCTGTAATTATTGCTCCTTCTATCTTTGGACTTACTATACTCCCGAGTAATAGGTGTCTTTTCTCCATTATCTTCTTGATAAATGATATCTTTTTTAGTGCTATTTTCATTTATTTTCCTAGTTCCTCCTTCCTTATCAGTTTCTTCTGTTGTACTTTCAGTTAAGTCTTCATTATATAAAGGCACTATTTGACTCGTTCTTGAATATGTAATTAAAACATCTACATTTCCTACTCCTTGTATTTTAGATAATATGTTTTTTAATTTTTCTTCTATATCATTATTTACTGTGTTCACATTTTCATTTACTGTTTGGTTAGATACTGCTAACTGTTTCGACATACTATTTGTATTTTTATTAGATTCTGATTTGTTATCTTTTTTCCAAATTGTATTAATAGCTATAATTGTTATAATAAGAATAATTACAAATGCCACTAAATTTTCAATTGTTTTTTTATTATCTTTTTCTCCTTTTTTTATAGCTAAAGCCTTAACTTTCTCTATTTTCTCTTTTATCATAAGTACATTCCTCCATTTCTAATGAATGAGTATATTTTTTGTTTTTATATCATATATATTACTTAAATATTCCTTTAAGTTGTTTGCATTTTTATTTGAAATTTGATATTCTTTTTCTTGCTTTGTAGTCTTATTAGATAGCTCTATGCTAATCTTTTCTATACTATCAACTATACCAATTACATTACTTTTACTTTGTTCTTTTTCATCTTCTTCATTTACGGCTTCTCCCGAGATGGTAATATCTATACTCTCAATTCTATATTCTTCATCATCTGAAATCTTTAAATCTACATCTTGTACTTCAAACCCTTTTGATTTGATTTTGCTTTTTATATCAGCTTTCAAATTTGTTTCGTACATCTGTTTTATGTTGAAATTATTATTTTTCTCTAAATTAGTAGATGCAACTTCTTTTGAACCACTATATTTATTAAAATCTATAATAGATGCCATGTTACCTGAATTACCTTTAAACTTATTAATTACTGGTACGACTATAGTAAATAGTATAAAAATACCAATAACTATTTTTATGTACTTTTTGCTACTGCCTTCTGGAAGTATCATTTCTATTATACTTCCAATAATAACTGAAATTATAATACCTTGTGCCCAACTGCTAATCCAAGAAATCATTATTCCCTCCTTACCTATACATAAGACCACTATTAGATATTTTTACTACAAGTGTTACCCCAATAATAAGCATAACAGAAACACTACATAATATTCCAAGTAGTAATTTAAAAGTATCCCCCATTTGATCTAATAGTTTAATGATTTTCCCATCTGCAATAGGCTGACATAGGCTTGCCCCTAAATAATACATTGTCATTAGTATAACAAGCTTTATTATTGGTTTTACACAAATAGCAATAATTACAACTACACCTACAATTCCAAGCGCATTTTTTAGAATCGAACTGCATCCTATTACTGTATCTACTGCATCACCTAGTATTTTTCCTACTACTGGTATAAAACTAGAAACTGCTGCTTTTGTAGTTTTAGCAGTTATACCATCTACACTACTACTTAACGTCCCTTCTAACGAAACTATTCCTACAAATAAAGTTAATACCACTCCAAGTACCCATACTACACTTGATTTAAAAAATTTAGATAACTTGTCTATCTGCAATCTATCAGAAATTTTAGATATAATTCCTAAAGCAGTTGATACTAAAACGATTGGTATTATTACATCTTTTATAAAGTTACCTATTAGTGTAATTATAAATAATAAAATAGGTTGCAACATACTTGCAGAAGCTATGCTACCTGTTGTTACCATAAGTGTAATTAAAAGAGGTATTAATATATTCATAAATCCTACTAAATTTTGAATAGACTCTTTTACCATTTGTAAAACTTCAGAAAAACTTGTCATTATTAAAGTAACTATTAATATGTATTGTACATAATATGTAATTTGTGAAATACTTTTATTTTCTAGTCCATCACTTATACTTTTTATAATACTATGAACTATTATAATAACTATAATAGAACCTATACTTGCAATTGAATTTACAATTTCTTTTCCAAATAACTTCCAAATATTTCGTATTATTTTTTCATTTTCTACTTTTCCTGTTATTGCAGAATTTAATATGTCACCAACCTCCATATCACTAAATACATCTTTTGTATAATCATTTGCTTCTTTTATAAAAGATGAAATATTTAAAGTATCTTTTTGTGATTCTATAATTTCCATGTTATTAGTAGCATTACATGTATAAAAACAATTAATAAAAAATATGATGAGACTACAAACAATTATTTTTTTCATTTGTACCTCCGCTAGCTTATCTAGTTATCTCAAAGTAGGTCTGGAATGTCTGATATATCGAAATAAAAAGCAGTTCTGACCATGAGCCGTTATTTTTGCCTTAAGTTTATAGTGTGTCTCTAAAATATGAATTCGGCGTATACTAAAGCGCCTTGGAAGAATTGTTTTTTATTTCGATATATCAGACATTCCAGACCGGACCATAGGCACTTACCATTAACTATTAACCTTAAAATTTAAGGTAAAATCTTTATAATAGTCTCTAAAAGACTAGAAATAATAGGAATAGAAATTGCAATTATCATAACTTTACCCCCCATATCTATTTTAGTAGCAATAGCACTTTCACCCGCATCTTTACAAATACTAACAGCAAACTCCGTTAAAAATGCAATTCCCGTAATCTTTATTAATAAAAAAATAAAATCTTTATTAATACTGGTCTTATTTGCTAAATTAGTTAATAAATTTATAACTCCAGACATTTTATCTAACACCAAAACAAGTATTAAAGCACCTGCAATTAAAGACACATATACTGCAAATTCTGGTCTATACTGTTTTATAATAATTATCACAATAAGTGAAATTAAACCAATACCTATAATTTTAATAATATCCATTATCTATCACCTTTTATTTTAAAGATTGAATATTGTTCTTACTGTACTAAATAAAGTACTTATTTCTTTAATGACCATTGTTAGTACAATAACAAGCCCTGCAAGTGTTGTCATCATAGCTTGATCTTCTCTTCCTGCTCTTACTAAAACTTGATGTAAAACTGCAACTAAAATACCTATTGCTGCTATTTTAAATAATAAATTAATATCCATACTTAAACTTAGCTTATGCTTGTAATGTTACAAGCATATCCTCCTTTCTGATAAGAATTTTTAAACCAATACAATAACAATAGCAAGTCCAACCACTATTCCGAAGTGTTTTATACATTTTTTCATTTTTTTCTTTTTCTTTTTGTGCTACTTCTATCTGTGTATTTAAAAAATTACTAACTAACTTAATCTCACTTATTTGCCCATTTATATCTGTCTTACCTAGTAATTTACTCAAAGCTTTTAAAACTTCTTTATCTTCTTTATTCATATTATTATTTGATTCATCTATTGCTTCACACCATGCAATATCTGCAGGTTTATTTATCATTTTATTTGATGAATTCTTAAAGATTTGTCCTATATTTTCGC
>ULZB01000904.1_pt1 | contig 14396 bp, 4 predicted proteins | sample 1962691 | NCBI WGS metagenome assembly ULZB01 (sample SAMEA4835878, study PRJEB28245) | human gut metagenome | biome: gut microbiome; material: fecal sample | place: Denmark | collected 2008 | reverse complement strand
TTTAATTCTAAAACTAATGTCGATTTTTTATAAGGAGGAAAGGTTTTGGGAAAGAAAGGAGGAACAATTCAAGAAACCCTAAAAATTAATATTGTTACTCAGCTTGATAATATAGATCAAACTGTGAAAACAATGCGAGATAATCTCTCGAACTTAAATTTAGGAGCATCCACACAAAAAGAATTTAATCAAATTTTAAGTGGTATTACAGAAAAGGTTAAGAACTTACGCGCATCTACAAAGGACGGCGTCATTAAATTTACTGATAAGAATCAAGTTATAAAAGATATTAAAGCAATAGAGCAAAAGCTCCAAAGGCTTGGAATTGACACTGAATTCTTAAGTGTTAATGAGAAGAATTTACAAAAATCGGTAAAAGTTATTGAGGAAATGACCGCTGCGCGTCGTAAATATACAACTGCAGTGGAAGAGGCTAATAAAAAAGAACAGGCGGCTCAAGAGCGAGTTAATAAATGGCAAATACAAAAAGATAATGTTTCTCAAGTTGTAAAAGGTTATAATGCGCTTGCCAGCGTGTTAGTTCAAGCAACTCAAAAAGCCGAAGCAACTCAGAAAGCTCTTGAAGAAGCACAAGATCAATTAGATAGCTTCATGGCAAGCGAGAAGAACGATGGCTCAGAAGCTGCGAAAGCCGAAATACAGCGCTTAAAGAAAAATGTTTCTACTAAGAAAGGTCAAAATACCAGAGCTCATAATAACGTTGTGAAAGCTCAGGAAAATTTAGATAATTATGATCTGAGCGAGTTTGATGGGAGTATAAACAAGGCTAATAAACGACTAAACGAATTAAATGAGAGTCTTAAAAAAGCGAAAGAAAATTTGGCTGCAATAAAACAGCAAGATATTGGTACGGCAAGATTTGAGGAATTAAAAAAGAACCTTGAAAATATAAAAGATATTGATTGGAAGTCCTTTGGGGTCGATTTTTCAAAAATTCAAAGCCTTGAAGATTTTGATAGAGTATTAAAATCAATTAAGGATAGTTCTGGTAAAGGCGCCGAAGAAGCTATTGAAGCAATAAACAGAGCATTACAATCCGCTCTTGGTAGCGCGGGCAGTATGGGAAATGAAATGGAAGATGTTTCTGATCAGTTTGACCGCTTAGCCGCTCAAAAACGAGATATCGATTCATTACGTCAAAGCTTATTGAATTTCTTTGGTATTCAAAATGCGATTCAATTATTTAAGCGTGCGGTTAGAGAGGCTTATGACTCTGTAACAGAGCTTGATAAAGCCATGACTGCAACGGCTGTTGTTACTGACTTTTCTGTTGGCGATATGTGGGATCAGCTTCCCGAGTATACAAAAATGGCTAATGATCTTGGTACAACAACCCTCGGCGCGTATGAAACTGCCACACTCTTCTACCAGCAAGGTCTTAAAACCAATGAGGTAATGGAAGTCTCTAATGAGACGATGAAGATGGCACGTATCGCAGGAATGGATTATGTCGACGCGACTAACATGATGACCGCCGCGCTTCGTGGTTTTAACATGGAAATTAACGAGACTTCGGCGCAAAAGGTCAATGATGTTTATTCAGAACTTGCTAAGATTACCGCCTCGGATACGCAAGAAATCTCGACTGCAATGACAAAAACTGCCTCCATTGCGCACAACGCAAACATGGAATTCGAGACTACGGCAGCTTTTCTCTCACAGATTATAGAAACAACTCGTGAATCCGCAGAGACCGCGGGTACTGCAATGAAAACAATCGTTGCACGTTTTACCGAGCTGAAAAAGAATCCGAATGAACTTGTTGAAGTTGATGGCGAACAGGTTGATGCTAATAAGATTGAGACGGCGTTACGATCGGTTGGCGTAGCACTTCGCGATAGTAACGGCGAATTTAGAAAGCTTGATGATGTTTTCCTTGATCTGGCTAAGAGATGGGATTCTTTAACTGTAAATCAGCAACGTTATGTTGCAACGATGGCTGCAGGTAGTAGACAGCAGAGCCGATTCATTGCCATGATGTCCAACTACGACAGAACTATTGAACTTGTAAACGCAGCATACAATAGTGCTGGTTCATCACAGGAACAGTTTGAGAAAACAACTGAATCTTTGGAGAGTAAGATTAATCGTTTACATAATGCTTGGCAAGAGTTTACGATGAATCTTAGCAACAGCGCGATTATTAAGGGCGCGGTTGACTTGCTGACAGGATTCTTGAATATTATTAACAAGATTACAACCGTCGGCGACACGATGAATAATAGTATAGTTTCTTTTGGACTAACTCTTGGTTTTGTTATTAAAACTTTTTCTACTTTAGGAAAAGTATATGATAAATACGGAGATAAAATTTTTAATGGCTTAAAGGGTATTTCAAAACTTACTAAACCAGCCGATATAGCGGCGGACGTCAAAAGCGGAACTGAAACGGGAGTACAGTCAGCTCAAGCGAAGGTGTATGAAGCTACTCGCACTTCTATTTTTAATGCCACTCGAGATGGAATGACTGCGGGAGCAGAGGCAGCAAAAGTTACAAATGGCGCAACTCCGAGTGGTGCAGATGTTCCGGATATCGATGGTAATATACCGCCTAAAGCAACAAAAGAACTTGGGGAAGAAATTGGAGACAGCGTAGAAAAAACTATTAATAAAAATACTGCGCAGATTCCTTTTAAACAAAGTTTGGGACAATCTTTCTCTGGAGGACTACAAGCTGGGCAGCAAAAAGCCCTTGGACAATGGGAAAAGCTTGCTTCAACTACGGCGGAGATAACAAGTTCTGGCGATAAATTAAAACTTTCTTTCCAAAAACTGGCTAAGGACGGAGCCACTAAATTAGGAGCTGCTTTAGGAGGGTTAATTAATCCTATTACGGTTCTTATTGCTTCAATTGGAGCTACTATTGGTGTTGTAAAATTAGCTGAGCTTATTGTAGATAAAAGTATCCACACCGCTGATGAGCAAATAGCAGAAATGAATGAAGCTTTAGAAGGTGTTAATTCTAATATTTCTTCTTTAAGTTCAACTTTAACGGGTATAACAGAACAAAAAGATCAATTTAATAATTTAAGCGCAGAATTAGAGGGATTAACTCGAGGTACAGTTGAATATGAAGAGGCACGAAGAGAGTCTAATGATATTATACGTAAAATATTAGAGAGTAATCCTGAATTAAATTCTCATGCCAAATATGAAGATGGTTTATGGAAACCGGATGGAAGTTTTTGGGAAACTTACAAGAAAAATACCGAAGAAGCTGTAACTAAAGCTCTAAATTCAAAAGGGGTTTTGGAATCGGTAAAGACCGAAGCAGAGCTTAGAAAAGCTGCTAATGAGGTTGGTAATACTACCGACATAACAGCTTCAGAAAAAGAAGGTATAAATGCAGCTGCGGGATGGACAGGCGGAGCTCTTGGTACAATTACGGCTATAGCTGGAACTGTTATAACCGCTGTAATGGGCCTCCTAAGTGGTGGAGCGGCTGTTGCTCCTATGGCAGCTATAACAGTTGGTGCGTCTGCTGCTATGGGCGGCGTTGGTGCTGGTATCGGTGGCGGTATTGGCGCCTTAGTTGCAAAAACTGGTGAATCGTTAGAGGATGTAAATCTTACCCTTTCAAAGCTCTCAACAGAGCGGGGAGCCACTTTTACCGATGAAGAAATTAAAAAGTTTTCAGAGGGAGTCTTTTCCGGTGACGAAGCTCAGAGTATGGTTGATAAAGTCTTCCAAAAAGATGAGGCGGCCGCCCAGAAATTCTTTAAAGGTTTAGATGGAAGTTCCGAGACACTGAATAAGGCAATTGAAGCTTTAGATAGAAATACAGCACAGTTGGCAGAAGAACAGTATAATGCTACTGGCGGAGATGCCGAAGGTAAGTATTATTATTCTACCGAAGCAGCTAAGGCAGACAGAGAAAGAGCTTTTGATGCAGTTAAAGATGCTGTAGACTGGACTCCTGAATGGAATGAGCAGGGTAAGATAATCGAAGGAACTGGGAAGACTGTTGCCAGTTATCTTGATGAGATATTAAAAGATAGAGAAGGCTATACCAAGGACTCTAAAGGGCGCTGGACTTATGAAGGTAAGTTACTTAATCTTGAAAAAAACGACCAACTAACTAATGAAATAGCAGGTCGAGTGGCAGTAGACTTACAAAAGAGCACTGCCGAAAAGAATAAAGAAGCTTATAAAGGAATGTCGCCCGATGATAAACGTAATTATAAGAATTACCAGACAGAAAGGGTTAAACAATATAAAAGTGAAGATTGGAAAGACGTTAAGGGTACGGTTAAGGATTTTAAATCTTTGACAGAAAAACAACAAGCAGATTATTTCAAGAAGATAGGGGTTGATAAAGAAAAAGATCAAACCAAGGACCAAAAGAAAATTGCTGCTTATATTCGAGCTGAAGCTAAGCAAATGGGTGGCAGCGAAGAAGAGATAGAAGACCGTTATAAATCAGCCTTAGAATATTATAACAACTCTTATGATCTTAAAAATATCTCCTATGATGACTTTGTTAGCGCAGTTAAGGACGGTATTGCAAATAGTAATATTACTATTTTAAATACCGAAGAAAATAAGACATTAGATGAATGGGATGACGGCATCGATAAGTTATCCTCAGCCTCAGAAGAAGCTCGAAAGAATATATATAAGTTAGGAACAACTTTTGAGGGAGAAGGTAAAGAATTAGCAAAAATATTTGGCTCTCTCGAAAAGGCTGACGACATATTTGCTGATGCAGATCTTACCTCTAAAGAAGGCATAGAAAAATTTGTACAATCTTTACGAGATGCGAATGTAGATACACAAAAAATTCAAAAGGCATTCGGAGTCTCGCTTGATGATCTTTCTGACCACCTTTTGTCTCTCTCGGGACTTTTGCCTTCTGTTGAGGAAAAAGCTGCTTCCGCAGCAGACGCCTATGCATTAGCCAACCAAATCGCGCAAGATGCGATGATGTCGTTCTCTCAAGAGCAATATGATCTTATTACTAAGATGGACTCAGATCTTAGCGATGCATTCTTCAAAATTGGAGATGCATTTTATTATACTGAGGGCAGTGCTTATCAACTTGCACAAGCTTTATCGACAGCAGCAACTGCAGCGGTTGGGGACTATGAAAAGATTTTAAACCGTGAAAAAGGCGTGGGCGCTACTGACTATAATAAAATGTCAGATGAGCAAAAAAAAGGATGGAAATATAATAAACAATCTGGTCTGTATGAAGTAAAAGATAGCGTTGGAAAAGAAGAATATGAACAAATGATGGAGACTATGGGGTATAGTTATGATAAAGCCCTTGAATATGCTGCACAGCTTGGTAACGTTGATGCCATATTAAATTCCACCGCTCCAGAAGATAAAAAAAGAAAAGCTTTAAAAGCTATGGCCTTACAGTATGGAGCTGCTGCCGAAGAAATAAAAGAGCTTTCAAATGAAGAACTTGCCCGATTGGTTTTAGCAAAAAAACAAGACAAACAAGTAGAAGCTTCAACAAAAGCATTAAAAGAAAATGTTGAAAAATTAAAAGAACTCAAAAAAGGTAGTAGAGAATATAAATCAATGCTCGCAACTATGGCAGAAGAAATTAATGTCCTTGGTGGAGCAGAAGGGGTAGTTGATAGCTCGTGGGTTTCCGAACATTTAGATGATGTTAAGTTAATGGTTGCGGGAGACAAAGCTGCTGCTGATAGAATTTGTAAGGCTTGGGCAAAAGCTTGGGCTTCATCTCAACTATCTGCGGAGTCTTCTTTAGGAAAAGTTGTAAAGGAAGCGGGCATTACAGGTAAGCAATTAGAAGTATTAACTAACAAGCTTTATGAATACAAATTAACTGGTAAAGCTGATTTGTCACAAATAAAAAATGAATTATTAAATGTTGGTATAGATGCTACTAAAGTTGCCAAAATTATTAATGCTATAGCTGGTACCAGCATTAGTTATAAAACTGAATATGAATATTTAAGATTAAATAACACACCTGGCGGGCTTGGAGGACCGGGGAAACTGCCTTTTCATGTGGCAAAAACATTTCCTGATCCCCACTTAGTTGACCAAGGATGGGAACCAGTAAAAGATAAGAATGGAGTTATTATAAACTATAGAAGACCAAAATCTGTAACGGCTCAAACCACCAACACAGATACAGATTTTTTAGATATTGGTGATTTTGGCGGCTTCGGAAATACTAATGGCACCTCCGGCTCATCTTCCTCTTCTGCTAATGAGAAAACCCCGTGGGAAAATCCCTACGACCATCTCTACAACCTAACCCAAAGAATCAATACCGAAATCCGTAAACGTAATCGCCTCGAGTCTGAGTATAACCGTCTCGTTGAACGTGGCCTTGGCAATGCATCCCAACTTGCCGCAAAAACCGACCAAGAGCGCAAGTCCCTCGAACAACAAAAGGCCCTCCAACAGCAACTTCTTGCTGAGCGCAAAAAGGATATCGAGAAGCTTAACAACAATAAATATTCCAAATATGCCTACTATGATATGGCGACTGGCAATGTCGTTCTCAATAATGACCTCATTAGTAAAAATAAAGATGAGGATATCGGTAAAGGAATCGAAGAGCAAGTAAGTAAGCTCGAAGAACTAAAAGGTGAAATCGAAGGTGCCGAAGACGCCCTTTGGGATATCGAAGACCAACTCTACGAACTTACTCAGCGCGGACGCGATGAATACATTGACTTCCAAAAAGACGTCTACAATGCTCTCATCAAACAGCGTCAAGACGAGATCGACAAGTACAGCGAATACATCTCAACTCTTGCCGAAGCAAAATCCGATATACTCGATGCTCTTCGCAAGTACATTGATAAGCAACGTCAGGAACGTGACAATGCCGAAAGAGAAAAAGAAATCGCCGACAAAGACGCACAATTGTTCCGTATGGAGCGTGACACAGGCTCAACCCAAGCCGACATAATCGCCGCGCGTAAAGACGTTGAACAAATGCGTCGAGATTATACTGACGAACTTATCGACCAAAAGATAAGCGAGCTTGAAGAACAAAACGATGAAGCCCAAAAAGTTCGTGAGAAGCAACTCGAAATCATGCAAAAACAACTTGACGAAGATGAAAAGTCAGGCAAGTTGTGGGCACAAGTTAAAACCCTCATGGAAGAAGGCTGGGGTCCCGATGGTAAGATTATCGAAGGTTCCGAACTTGAGCGAATTTTAACCGATTACTACGAATACACCCAAATGTCCGAAGAAGAGCGTGCGAAAGCCATCGAGCAGCGTAACATAAATACGACTCTTGCTAAACAATATCTCGATGCTAAAAATGCAGGCAAAAATACCTACACTCCCTCTACTTCGTATCCCAGTGTCAGCCAAACTCAAACCCCGCAAAACCAAACACCAAAGAAGAATCCAAGCTCTAACTCTGGTGCGAAAGCACTGACTGTTGGTACTCGAGTTCGTACCGTTGGTTTTGGTAATGCAGCATCCGATGGTTCAGGTGGCCGCGCGGCAAAAGGTCTTTCCAATAGGAAAATCCTCAAGATACGCAAAGGCGCGAAGTATCCTTACTTAATCGGTACAAGCAACGATCCCTCTGGTTGGACTGGCTGGTATACTGCGGCCGCGTTGCAAGCCTACAAGAAAGGCGGACTTGCCAACTTCACTGGCCCCGCATGGCTGGACGGTACGAAATCAAGACCAGAAGCCGTACTCAATGCGCGCGATACCGAAAACTTCTTACAACTGCGCGATATCCTTGGTGAAGTATTAACTAAAACCAGAAACCTTGGCAATAGTAATTCTGAGAATAACGGAGATAACTATTACGATATCGACATACAAGTAGACAGACTTTCGAACGATTATGACGTAGATCAGCTCGTAAGAAAGATTAAGAAGGAAATTACAAAAGATGCAAATTATCGTAATGTAAGAACGATAAACCTAAAGAGATAAAGGAGGAAGAGATTTGGAAGTTTTAAAAGGCGATTTTATTGGCTTTTCCATAGGAAACTTCCATTCTTCCAAACTGGGTATTCTGAGAACAAGCGATGGGAGCAGATTCAATGAGAGTTTGCTCCCCGGCTTCTCAGACGCTACGGCGCAAGTGCCCGGTGGGGATGGGATGTATTACTGGAAGTCAACTTATTCTCAAAAACCATTTTCAATACCGATTGCATATGATTCGATGACGGAGACTCAGCTTCGTAATTTGCGGCGCGCGATGGCATGTAAGGATATTATACCATTGGTTTTTGATGAGCGGCCATATAAAGAGTATTTGGTTAAACCAACAGGTGAGCCACAACTTTCCTATATTTGCTTTGACGAGAAAGATCAGAGAGTTTATAAGGGTGAGGGTACGTTGGAGTTTACGGCTTACTCACCTTTCGCGCGGAATAGACATATCAACGGAAAAGGACTTAAATATTTGAACGAGTTTCGCTCAGACGGAGAGTATTCAATTCCCGAGTGGGTTGGCTTTGCTTCGAATCGAGATGAGTGGAGCGAAAGTAGTAATATGCTGATGCAGCAGGGTGACTATGATCAGCCGCAAAAATTTACGACGAATACCCCTAAATATGGTGTGAAAGTTTACAACGCGGGCGACCTTGAAACGAATTTTAAACTTTTTATTGCTTTGGAAAAGGGTGGGGTATTTCCCGTTAAGACTCTTTGCTTACAGCAAAAACCAGAGGAGGACAGTCCTATGTTTACGGGAAAAATTTTGCACTTTCATGACTCCGTGGCAGACAGAACAATTCCCGTAAATGACCAAAATAATAATAAATTTATTTGTGTTGATGTGAAGTCAAACCTCTTACTCGGTTATTCGGCAACCAAAGATGGTCAGATAAACGAACCTACTGGTAAGATTTATAACAGTCTTATTAAAGAGGGGGATTTCTTTACAATACCGCCTTCGTTTGACTACCCAGAGATGTATTTAGCAGTACACCTTGATACTAATGTCAAGGAAGATCCGATTAAAAAACTTGAATATGATTATCTTTATTATTAAAAGGAGGCAGCTAAATGAACAAATATGAAATAAGTGTTTGGGAAGATTACTTTGTACCTGCCTCTGGGTCAACAGAGAGCCATTATGAAGAAAGGAAGCTTTGTGTAATTGGCTCGAACACTATGACTGATGGCTCGCGTGCACTGGAGCCAAATCTTGTTTTGAACGTAAACGGAACACATACGCTTACTTTCAAACTTTATTTATCATATATTGATACAATAACAGGGGAAAGAATAGATAATCCCTTTGTTAAATTGCTTGTAAATGAGCGCAAGGTCAAGGCTTATTGGGATAATGGACAAGAAGACGTAAATGATAAGTGGTATGACCTTGTAGTTAAAGATATATCTGAGGATTCTGATAGTAATACTGTTACGTATACTTGTGAAGACTTATTTATAAATGAACTTGGTAAGAGTGGTTTCGAGCTTAATTTTAGTGACGAAGCAAATAATAACCAAGGAACTATTTATGAACTTGCGACTGCGGTTTTAGATGGAACCGACTGGAAGTTGGACGAGGAAAATACGGATCATTTACTTCAAACGCAGGAAGAAGCTTTATATGAGGTTAAGATAACCAATACGGATGCTCTTACTGGTATTTATGCAAAGGGTTTTCTAAATATAACAAAAGACGAATATGAAATAATTCCAATTAACAAACTTTGTTATCTTCCTTACTCAATGGTACCGCATAGTGATGATGAGCTTGCGGATATGACTGCAGTTCAATTTATCTATGCGCCTGAATATACTACTGAGTATAGTAGCATGTTGATTACAAATGAAGATAGTAACTGGTTGATAACTGGAGGACAGTGGATTAAATATGGCAGTGATTATAGGTTTCAAGTTCGTCAAGATGGGACCCCTAAGAGTAGCTGGAAAACTATTTTCGCAATTAATAAAGAAGCTTATGTTTCTAACCGATATCGTGGTAACGTATACTGCCGTAAACAGCTTTCAACTTATGATGCAAACTTAGAGCGTTATGTTAATGTATATAAGGTGAAGGGTTCAACTCCGAGCGCAGATGACAAGCGTATTTTTGGTTACGTTGACTATGACTACGATGCATCAGACCTTGTTAATAATTTGCTTTCAAATAATAAAGATTTTAAAGATACAACTGGTTGGATAGGCACAAACCTTAAAATTGGCCTTTTCCCAGAGTTGAAACTTAATACCGACTTAACAAAATATGAAGGTCATTCATACCTAAGTGCTGCGATTAAAGCTGGACAGAATTTGATTAATAATACTTTGTCAAGTGCCGCACAATATTTATCAAGTGGTCTTTTTGAGGGAATGGAAGTCAAATTTCAAATTGGGCTTAAAGATGAATTTAAAGATGGCACATTATCCGTCGCAGTTGTAGATAAAAAAAATAATTCCGCTATTTGTCTTGGAACGCTTTATAAAGACGAAAACAATCCATCTAATGTTTTTCCCATCTTCACCCCTTTAGTTAAAGAAAAAAGCACCGATAGCAATGGCACAGTTTGGTATTCATGTACCTTAACCTGTCTAAAAGCTTTGGCAAAGAACTTTTTAGAAGATGCTGAACTCGTCATTAAAAGTACAAATCCCAAGGACGCAATTATAAAAATTATTGAAACAAGGCTTTATGAATTAATTCATGGAAAAGATAAAGACGGAAACGATATAATTCTTGACCTTTATGATATAAATTCCACAGATGTTGCGAAAAAATTCTATTATTATTACCTTGAAGGCACATCAAATCCGGATGGAACCGCCCCGTATATCTATAAAGCACAAGTTCCCTGTCCGTTATACGAACCTGTCTATGGTGGCTGGGCTAAAAGTGCGGGCGCAACTGATCGCAAATATAGCCAGTTTGAAAAAGTCCGTACTATCTACGGACAACAATCAAATCGTTTTAATCTACTCCAAGAACTTGCAGAAACATTTAAGTGTTGGGCGCGTTTTAAGATTTATCACAATGCAGATGGCTCAATTGAGCGCGATTCCAATGGTAAACAGAAGAAAACTGTTTACTTCTCCGAAAAAATTGGACAACAATTGTCCTATGGCTTTACCTATGGTATTGACCTTAATACAATTCGTCGTACCCAATCTTCATCTGAACTTGTAACAAAAACAATAGTGCTTGCGAACTATAATGATAATGCGCCGAATGGTACTTGCTCCATAGTTGATAGTGAAGAGAACTATCCGCGTGAGAACTTCGTACTTAATTTCGACTACTATATAAACCATGGATTACTTGACGGTGAAGCTCTTAACCGTGACCTTTACTATTCCGGTGCGGGCAATGATTATATCGGATACTATACAAAACTTCATAGGTATAATATTGAATATCTAAGCGCCGCAGATAGAGCGATACTTCTTCGTAATCAGGAAGTACGCCTTCTTCAACAATCAGTTGTCTATGATGGATTGCTGGCGTGTGCAGTCAAAGAGCGTGATGAGCTTATTGATGAACTGGCCGCATTGGGTGGCGATACTTTAGATCCAACTAAAACTGACCCAAAAGCTTCCAACTCCGATAAGTCGTCTGAAATTATTACCGCAAAGTGGATTCCGATACAGAAAGCTTTACAACAGATTAAGCAATATGTTTCTAAACCTAACCAGACAGGTGGCGGAACAACTTCTGTACTTGCTCCTTCTGACCAAAATGCCAACTTAATTAAAACAATAAAGGACCTTGATGGCGATATCGCTACCTACAAAGCAATTTGTCTTAAACTTGATACGGCACTTGCGGCGTTACAATTAACAATTGAAGCGAATACCGAAAAACGTGACGCCCTTCTCAAACAAATAAAAGAGCTTCACCAAAAGTTTTATAATAAGTATTCAACTTATATTCAAGAGGGTTCATGGAACTCCGAAGACTACATTGACCCAAACATATACTACTACGATGCACTGAGTGTTGCATACACAAGCAGTCGCCCGCAGGTCCAATATGATATTGCGGTTACTCGTGTAAGCGAACTCCCAGAGTTTAAGTTTCGCCGCTTCCATGTTGGCGATACAACTTATGTACAAGATACGGACTTTTTTGGATATGAACCTTACTTAAAAAATGATAAAGTCCGTACTCCATATAAGGAAGCAGTTCTTATTTCTGAAATTAGTATTAATTTTGATGAACCGGATAAGGATACGATTACGGTTCAAAACTATAAGACTCAGTTCGAGGATTTATTCCAACGCATTAATGCAACTACTCAATCCTTACAATTTGTCCAAGGTGGATACAATCGTGCTGCGAGCGTAGTCAACGAGAAGGGCGAATTAAAAGCCGATGTACTTCAAGATAGCCTACTCGCCGCACAGGATATTGTTACAAAAGCAACCGACGAATCTGTCGTACAGGATAATACTGGCATAACACTAACGAGTTTGAAAAATCTTGACCAAAAGCTCAAAATAACCTCTGGCGGCATCGTGTTCAGTGATGATGGCGGCGAGACGTGGACTACAATGATGAAAGCTGGACAAATTGGAGTTCAATTCTTGAGCGCGGGTTCGATTTCGACTTCGAAGATTACGATTATGGATGGTACTACACCTGCGTTCCGTTGGGATACAAATGGTATTACTGCTTATTGGAATGGCAAAGATAGTATAACTCCTTATGATAGCCCTGATTTTAAAATGAATCGATTCGTAAGATTTGACAAATTTGGAATTTATGGGTATAATGGTAGTGATGATGATAAGAACTTCGTTCCTTTGACAGAAGCTGAGGTTCGGAGTAATTCGATATTCTCATTAACTTGGTCGGGACTGCTTATCCATTCAATTCAAAAGAAAAAAGAGAATGATGTTGAAAAATCCATTGGCGAAATTGAAATCAACAGAGAATATGATATTGTTGTTAGTAAGTATGTAACTAAGAATAATGTTACGAAGGCTGTGCCTAAAGTTCAAATTGGTCGATTGAGCGATACGAACTATGGTATACGAATTCGTGATGACGATGGAAATGCTGTTTTGGAGACGGTTGATGATGGATCTTTGTGGCTGAGGAAAAGCTTGTCGATTGGTACAGGAACGGATCAAAAAATCTTCTTGGGACTATCTGCAAGAAAAGATATTGCAGCCAGTGTTTATAAGAAACTAACCACAAAGCAGAAAATTTATTGGAAGTTAAATCCAGTTACTAATCGTTATCAATATATTGGAACAGATGATGATGGAGAGGCAGTCTATAATAGTGTTATTTCTAATTACTCAGATTATTGTTTCAGTCAAATTTTTAATGCTAATGATAAATCTATTGTATATGAGAATGGTACTGCTTATTTTTCGGGAGGAGTTAATACCTATGCCCCATATGTTTGGGATGAACAAACTGGAGTTGTAACAGGTACATATATGAAGCTTAATCCTCTTCTTATAGAACAATCAGATTGGAATATAGGCGGGCTATCTTTTCACCATGAGAAATGTCCACTTAAAGACAACCGCTATCAAGACTTAACAGGAATATATGTATTATGGAGTCAATTATCCGATCCTGATGCTCCAAAACATGATCAGGCTTTAGGGGTGTGGCAGATTCAATTAGACGAGGACAACAATTCCTCAGAATACACGGCTAATATATCAATGAGTGTTCTTAAAGACAAAAACGACCCAAAAAATATTTTTTATGAAACTTATATAGAACTTGATGCTCAAGAGATTCGTTTAAAGGATAAAGTAATATTATATAATAATTGCTTATTACAAAGCAATACTGGCAAATGGACTTCATACAATATTCGTACCGGTTTACTTACTGGAGGCTTGGCTAAATTTGGTATCAATGACATCAGTCAAGTCGGTATCGAAGCATGGCGAGCATACAACCAAGGAATCTGCGCCCGACTCAATATCTGGTCGGATGGTAGTACTGCTCATTGTGAAATTCTTCATACTACGGATGGAGGAGAAAAATGGAAAACGATAGCAACTATTTGCTAATATACTAAAAGGAGTTTAAAATGCGTATTCAAAAAATTCTTGCCATGGAAGAGGCAATCAAAAACCTAAAATCTAAAAATCTTCCAATAAAAACTGCTTATCGGCTTCTAAAACTTGCCGAGCTTGTCTCCAATGAAGCTGAAAATTATCGAAATCTTTTCCGCCAAATTCTCGACGAATATGCCGAAAAGAAAGAAGATGGCTCTTATGTCCTTTCCGAAGATGGCGCAAATGTCATCATCCAAAAGGACCACATCCAAGATGCGAATCAAAAAGTCGATGAGCTTAATAAAATTGATGTCGAAATTCCTTATACTTTCGACATAAAGGATTTTGATAATATTGAAATTTCTCTTGAGGAACTGGCCCCTCTAATGGATCTTATCGTAGATGAAGACGAGGCACCCGTTGAGTAATTTTCTTGTGAAAATTGCATA
>ULZB01030975.1_pt1 | contig 15889 bp, 8 predicted proteins | sample 1962691 | NCBI WGS metagenome assembly ULZB01 (sample SAMEA4835878, study PRJEB28245) | human gut metagenome | biome: gut microbiome; material: fecal sample | place: Denmark | collected 2008 | reverse complement strand
TCATTCCATTAAAAACTATTTCTTAGTTTTCTCTTTTTCTATCACGGATAAAGCTTACTGCAACACCTAATACAAGAAGGGCTGCAACAACAGTAAATGCGATAGTACCCATACCACCTGTTGATGGAAGGATAGAACCAGTGCTGTTTGCTACATCGATGATTTTATCTGTTTCGTCAGTACCATCTTTTGAGATAGTCCAATTATTTGCATCTGTATCTGTGCTCTTTGTGATTTTAACTACGATTGGAGCAGTTAACTTGTTGAATCCGTCTGGTGCCTTTGTTTCTACTAAATAGTATGTTCCTTCAGCAAGACCGTTAACTTGAAGGTTGTAACCTTTACCGTCAATTGAAGAAACTGATTCAAATTCTGTAGTATGAGATGTTGGGTCTACTACATAGTTACCATTGCTTCCTGTAACTTTAATAGGATTTGTTCCATTTTTTGCATCAGTTTCTGATGTGTAAAGACTAAACTTTGCACCAGCTAGCTTTTCATGACTATCTTTTTTAGTTTTTAAGATATCTAATGGGTATGTAGGTGTTTTAGCTTCACTTGGTGTAGTAGTAGTTGTATCACTTGGATTGTTACCATATTCTAATGTGGCACTGTTCTGTTCTGTTACAACTGCTTCTTTATTCACTTTAGCATAGTAAGTTACAGTGAATTCTTTACCTTTGTTTTTCTGGTTATTTCTTACCCATTTAGATAAGTCAAGAGACATTTTTCTTTTGTTAGTTGTATTAAGTGTAGCTGTAGTAGGAGTTGTTCCTTCTGCAGTAACACCAGCGTCTTTAAATGCAACTGTTACGTTTACTGTATCACCAGTGACAGCTGCTCCTGCTGCATCATTTACGAAATCAAGACCGTTTGATAGTGTATCGTGAATGTGATACACATATTCAGCATATCCAGTTGTATCTGGTACTGATCCAGTTACTGTATATTTAACAACCTGACCAATGCTTACAGTATCTTGTTCTGCTCTTTTTGTGATGCTTGGAGCTTCAGTTTTTAAGTTTACTATATTAGTTTTTCCTTCTTCTACTGTAACTAATGAAGACTGAATTTCTTTTCCACCTGTTACATATACTAAATAGTAACCAGGGTTTAACGTATTAAATTCAAAAGCTGTTTTAGATTCTGTGATTTTGTTTGAAGTTGCAGTAGCTTTTAAGTTGCTTGTTAAAGCTTTTGCAGTGAAGTCATTTGCAAACTTCTGAACTTCAGCTGAATTATCTGCTCCAAGATTTTTTACAGCTTCTGCATACTCAACGTCTGTTGTTCCTGCAAATGAAGCTCCAAGAGCTGACTTAATTGCATCCTTATAACCAGTAGCTGTATTTACTGTATAAGCATAGTTCTTGTTTTCTCCACTTCCTGATGTAGTAACATCAAATAACTTATATAAGTTAATTGTCTGTTCCTTTAAATTCTGTTCACCTTTTACATTTACAGTAAGACTACAGCCAGAATCTACTGCAAATGCTGTTACGGACATAGTCATTGTCATAACCGCAGTTAATAACAATGCGATAATGCGTTTAATACTTTTCATAACTTTTTCTCCTTTTTTTCATTTCTCTTTATAGTTTTTCTGCTTTATTTTGCTTATTCTTTCTGTATCTCATAACGAAATAAACAAAGAAAAGCAGAATTGCTATCGTATAGAATAAATAGTTTCCAAATCCTCCAGTATTTGGAAGACATGGGAAATGCTTGTTGGTTATCGTAAACGTAAAGCCATCATCTGATGTCTTAATAGTTGTTGTATAACCATTAATTTCCGCTTCTGTTACGGAATATTTATAATAACGAACAGTTCCATCACTCTCTGTCTTATAGGCAGGAAGCCCTTTAATTACTTCTTGCCATGTTGATTTGTTAATAGAGCCCGTTATTCTGTAACTCTCATAATTTGGAACAGTTTGTGTCTGTTCTTTGCCAGTCGCATCCTTCCAAGTACGAGAAATTGTTACCGTAATACTGTCTGGTCGTTTATTATCGAAGTTATCGAAATCCTTCCAAACTTTATTTATAGTGAGTTTAACCAGCTTATCACATGGATCCTGTGACTCAGATGGTTCTGGTGTCTCACTTTCACCAGTATTTAGAGTTGTCTTTGTATCAGACATTAATACTGCTTTGGCAGGTGATTCATATGCCTTTAAATCAGCTTTCTCACTACCATTTGATAGAACCGCATTCTTTAAATCATTAAAGGCTTTAACTATATTCATATGTTTGATTGTATAAATATCCCAACCATCATTGTTTTCATAATCACTATTTAATTTCTGATTATTGCCTTTGATTTCTTTGAAAGATTTATCCAATTTTCTATAAATACGGTAGTTGTTTCCTTCACCTTCAACCTTATCTACTGTATTAGAAGGGTAAACTGAATCTAATTCACTCTTACCACTAAAAGGTCCTACAAGATTGTTAGTACCTCTAACTACGTCACAGTAGTACATGTTGTTATTCTTTAATAAACCTTCATCATTAAATCCTACAAAACCACCACTGCGTCCATCAGTTGCAGTACCATCAGTATTGTTGTTGGCACCACCAGCATAAACATCATATCCATAGCTCACACCATACACATTACTATCAGTAATCTTTGTACGGTTTGCTTTAATAAGACTGACACTGATATTTGACTTTGTATCATTATCATCTAATAAACCATTCTCATCACATGGGAGTTTAATAGATGAATCTCCAATAGTAATAATTGCAAGATCTGTCTGTTGTTTATTATCTGTTGATTTCTTAGAAAGACCTACAGATATATCTAAACCTAGAAGATTGACATGAAGAAGATTTCCCTTATATAACGCTTCTACTTTTATAATTCCTAGATTGATTTTTAGAAGATTTGAATCTTGTATTTTATCTAGGTAAAGTGCTTTTACTAGCTGATTTACAACCGCAAATATGACATTAACTGGTCCAGAATCTAGTTTTAGATCTGCAAGATATGCAAAGCTTGTTCTTCCTACAAATCCTCCTGCTGTTCCTCCAGATGCAACCTGTTTTAATCCACTATTCAAATCACTGTCACTTCCTGCTGTACACTTAGACATTCTTGCAAGGTTTGCATAACCAATAAATCCACCAGCAATCTGTTCCTCACCATTTTGACTTTGTACCGTATAGCCATCACTTGTACCACTTACACTACAATCATCAATATGAGAACCAAAGATATCCATGACACCTAATGCTCCACCAAGAAGCTGTCCTGTACTATCTCCTAGGACATCAATCTTATCAGCTTTTACAACACCACTCTTACCAGAGTAACCAATGAATCCACCTACACTATTTAAGCCTCTTACATTGCTTAATTGTGTGACTGTACTATTCTTTACAGAACCATTTAGAAGGGAACCACCAAAACCACCGGCTGTTCCACTGTATGTGACTTGATTGTTTTGTCCAGATTTAATTGCTTTATTGGCACTGACACTTAGTCCTGCATCCTTACTTCCAATTACATTTCCGTAATATACATAACTTCTAAAAGCATCTAGTACATCTGTTCTTCCTAATTTTAATAACTTATCTAATAGGGATGTTTCATCTCCTGCACTGATATTTGCAACTCCTGCCACATCTGCTACACCAAAACATCCACCAGCATATTCACCTGAAATAACAGAACGGATATTCGTTACACTAATACCAGCTTCAGAAGTATCCTTTTCACCAAGAACTGTTCCTTCCAGCATTCCTGCAAAACCACCTGCAGTTTTTGCATAAGAAGTATTATTCTTACCAGTTGTATATGCACCATTCACAATAAATCCCCAATCATCCCAGGATTCAACGTCTGCATAATTGATTGTTGCGACTGTCGCATTAAGTACTTGAATTAAGTCTGAAGGGGTACTAAGTAGTTTATTAAGTAATTGACTTAATAATCCTTCACCAGCAGTAGGGTTAAGTGTTGCTACAGAACCGGGGCTAGAGCTTCCTACAAAACCACCTACATAGTTTCTACCATCTACTCGTCTGAGTTTCTTTACCTGACAATGTGCGGTACTTTCTCCCCAGACTTGTCCACCAATGAGTTTACCTACATAACCACCAGCATAACCACAGTTATTCTCATCATCAGTTCCTGTAGATTCAACCATCAATCCACTTTGGTATCCTTCTACTGAAGACTGCTTAATTACTGGAACAAATACATTCAGTACATCAATCATTCGTCCTAAATCAAGTTTAAGACCTAAAATATTGACACCACCAAGATTTGCAGCACCACCATTGATCATTTCCCCAGCAAAACCACCTGCAGTTCTTAATCCTTTTACTTTCTTAGTCTGATATGCCTGACCATTTGTGATAGTACCTGTCTGCATAGAGCCAACATAACCTCCTGCAGCACCACCATTCGCTAGTTTAATTTCATCTCGGTAATTTACTCTACCAGCTACTACATTGTATCCGTAAGCATACTTTCCAATGATTTTATCCAGTTCAGACTGGTTGTTCACTTTTCCGTTCGTAGCAAGATCACTTCCGTACCCACCATACTTACCAACGAATTCAACCCAATTATTCCATGTTTCATAATCCATCAAGGCAAGTGGTCCATATACTGCAGTATTCTCTTCTGTAGGATAAACAACACTTAAAGCACCTAGTATGTTATCTACCTTTACTAATCCCCATAATAGAGATAAGTTACCTGTACTTGCAGTATCTGCAGATTCCATTAAACCAGTAAATCCACCCGCAATCTCTTCACCATATACAGAACGGATTCTTACTGCTTTACAAGTGCTTGTTGGTCCAGTATAGTCTTTACCTTTCCATTTCTTTGTATTATTACCCCAGATATGACCACCTTCGTTATGTCCTACATAACCACCAGCCATACCTCTTTGTACCTGTGTAGTAGAAGATGCCTGTGCACGCACTGCACCACCGCAAGGAATACAAGTCGTAGAGCTGTTTCTGATCGTCGGTACAAAGTCCTCCGCTAATGATGCCAATGTATCTGACACATTAACAAGACCATCTAAGATACCCGTATCGCCAAGTACATTTGCCACATTTCCTGGCTGCAAGTCTCCCACATAACCACCGGCTGTAATCTGGCCAATGATATAAGAAAAGTTATTCGCATTTGAATCCTGAATGTGCCCACCAGAAATCTTTCCAGCAAAACCACCTGCATCACCAAGTATGTCATTTGCTGATGCATCGGATGCTGTTTTTTTCCAAGTTGCTTTTACTGCAAAACCTCCAACATCTCCTGTAACATTCGAATGTTCTATTGTAGAAACAACGACATTCAATGCATCCAGCACATTATTGATTCCTATCGATTTACCAAGTACGCTCAATCCTTTTCCAACAGAAGCTGCGGAACCAATATTCATATAACCAATATATCCACCGGCATATCTTGCACCCGTTACTGCATATGTACTATCCTGTCCAAAATAATTTGAACTATCTTCACCCTCTAAATCTTTAGGAGGTGTTACCTTTGTATATTTTAAATTTGTTACATCACAATGACTAACTTGAACTCCACTGCCATAACCAATAAAGCCACCAGCACTACCAGAATTCGTATCATCCGGTTTGATTTTATTAGCTGTAACCGTAAATCCATTATCGGATTTAACTCCTGCATATTCTATTGTTGGAACATATGCATTTACTAAGTTTAACAACTCTCCTATGTTTATATTCAGCCCATCTATATTTCCTAGAATACTAATACCTTTACTAGCATCGGCCAATGCTCCAGAATAAACATTTCCTCCAAAACCACCTGCATAACTTTGACCATTCACAGAATCTAAATTATATACAGCATAATAATTATTAGTACCTCGTGAACTGTTATCAACTGTACCACTTTGAAAATCTGCTGCAAAACCACCAGCAACATCTGCTGTAACACTTCCACCATTCACAAAAGAAACCGTGCAATTTGTATATTTAGGAATTAAATATCCTACAGCATTTACTAAACCATTTGTCTCTATTAATGATTTAATCGAATTGTCATCAGCAACTTCTGCTAGACCACCTGTTTTTGAAATACCAACAAATCCTGAAGCATATCCGCCATCATCTGCAGCATTCACTGATTTTAGATTTGTTACATGCGAATTTTCTATTTTTGTACTTCCACTTTTTGCGATAAAACCAGAAGCACTATAATCACGAACCGAATTAGAATCACGACTACCCTTTGCGTGTACCGTAAACCCATCCTTAATTCCACTTACATATGTATCCTTAATTTTTACTTCAATTGCTTGTCCTAAAGAAAGTAAATTATTCAATTTCAACAAATAATTCAAGCCTAACAGGTTAACAGTTAATCCACCATCTGTTCCGGCCAAATCACCAGGGCCAGAAAGACCAATAAAACCACCTACTAAGTTATTACCTTCTATAGAAGCTAAATTATTGATACTAACAGTTGTTATCGAACCACCAATCGTATCTCCAAATCCACCAGCAACACGTTCATTTCCCTTAATAGTAAATCCATTCTCTGCACCATTTACATGAACATTATCTACAGTAAACGCAAGATAAGATGCAACGCCAAGCGTTGTATTTAATAAACCGGCAACACTGGCCGTACCCATTGATCCAGCAATTCCACCAACATAATCATTTCCTGTAACACTTGATAATCCCGTTAAAGAGCTATCAATCACTTGAACAGAACCAACATCATAAACATTATTTTTCCAATATGATATTTTCTGTAAATTATCTGCATTCGATTGTGCTATATATGCACCATTACCTCGTCCTGTTACACCACCAACATAGTCCTTACCACTAACTTGCAGTGAAGCATTTACAGAACATCCTAATATATGTGATGGATTTACGCCAGCAAGAGAAAGTAAGGATGAAGTTGCTCCAGGATTACTACTCAAAAGTTTTACAACAAGATCAACTACACCGCCAAGTAAGTTATTCTTTGTGTCATCTTTACCTAAATCCGCAGCCCATCCAAGTGATGCAATTCCAGCAAAACCACCAGCATAATTTCCAGAAGCCTTTACGATAAGTGCTTTATCTGATGTAACATTGCAATTAACTGTAGAAGCATTTGCCAATCCACCGGCAAAACCACCAATATAACTTTCACCTGAAACAGAAGCTACCGCATTGTTTAACGAACAATTTAGAAGCAAACTTTCTGGATTCATTCTTGGAAGCTTTGTCTCAATATCCAATGCACCAGAAAGAGTTCCTTCAATGACATCATCACGTGCTAATCCTACAAAACCACCTGCAAATGATTTTCCATTAATTGTATAGTCACTATTAGTGATTTTACAACCTTCTATAATTGTGCCTTTCTGTTGTCCAATAAATCCACCTGCATAATCTTTTTCACTTGAAGTAGAAATACTTAAACCATTAATAGAACAATTCTTTATTTTTACATTAATATAACCAGTAGGAATCAATTTACTTACTGGAATAGCATTTCCAAGAAGAATCGTAATTAAGTCACCTAAACCTAATCCTGGTATTAAATTCAATATATTTGTAAGTAACTTTACTAACCCACCAAGTGCTTTTGATAAACCATCATACTGTGTTTTACCTACTGCATAACCAACAAAACCACCTGTATTATTGTTTACATTTTTTACATTCGCATCATTTACTTCTATATTAGAAATCTCTACATGACCTTCTACACGTCCTGCAATAGCACCTGTCGCAAGTGCTGTAGGGTCTTTCTTTCTTGCATCAAGAACATCACCCAATGTTTTTCCCAGATCAATCTTGACCTGACCAAACGTTAGGATAAATGTAAGACCACTTAGAAGTCCACCAAGCAACTTACCCAGAGTACTTGTTAATTCACTTACAAGAGTTTCCGGATAATACGTTTCAGAAGTTGATGTTTGAACAGTAATATTTTCAAACTTAATATTTGAAACTTGTACTAACACTTTACTTAAACCAATATCATCCTCACGTACTTCACTTGATATAGTTGAGAAGAAACCAACACCCATTTGTTTACCAACATTGAGTTTATCTGTTTGCTCAATCTTCACATTAGAAATAACTGGTTTCTCTATCTTTGCACCTGCATCCCAAATCTTATTGCTAGTACTCTTAGCACCAACCATTGTGCCTTGGAAGTTAAGAGGTTTCCAATTTGAACTACTTAAATCTATATCACGGAAGATAATATAATTCGCATTAGCGCTATATTTCTGATTTGCAGCATTATCAATTTTGAGATCAGGATCAATTTCACCTGTGGTCTGATTAACACCACATCTACCTCTTGCTATAAGAAGACCGTTAATACTACTATTTTTTTCATTAGCATCTTGAATTTTACCAAAAGTATAATCAGATACTCCATTTTGATCTTTCTTTAAATCGGCATCACCACCATAAAGCATAATAGGCTTGCCTCTATTATCCTTATCAACATGCCATTTGCCTAAATTCAAATAAGCCTGATAAACTGCGCCATATACCTGTGTATCAGTTCCTATCTTTCTAAGCTGTGTTTCATTACCAATCAGGATATAAGTCTTATCCCCAATAGTCTTTACAACCTGTCCCTTAAAGTCACGGCCTTCCGCATTTTCTGTACTTACATTTTCTCTTACCTGATTCTCAACTAACTCTGGCTTACTAGAATCAAAGCTTTGAGATAATACATACTTATGTGACTTGCTATAAGTTAAGTAGGGCTGATTCTCCTCATTAGGATATACCATCTGTCCCATACCAAACTGTGATGCATCATAATCCAATGACATTACTGGTTCTGTTTCTGAATTATCTTGTGCAAGAACCATTAACTGATAGGGGTTATAAATAGTTATTGTATCTGTTTCTTTATTATAAAGTGATGTACTTTCTCTAGTTGTACCTGTAATACTACCAGTAAAGTTATTTGGAAGTGTCCAGATATAATCAGTACTCATCTCAATATCACTCACTAATACATATTGAGCATCTGATGTATATCTCAATTCAGTTCCTTCATTCTTTACTACTTCTCCAGAACCAATTGATCCATCCTTATCACCTGTATAAACATAAGCATCAGAACCAATCTGTTTTAACTGATTGTAGTTATAAATACAGATTTTATCGTTTTGGTAATATGCTTCTATATTCTCAGTTGTTTCAGTTGTATTTGTATTATTATCATAAACTGTCTCTTGAGGTATATTATCAGTTTGATTAAAGTTGACGATACCTGCTGCATTTACCTGCGTACAAGCAAGCGCAATACATAGTATGAGTAGTACCCATTTATTGAGTAGTGTTTTTATTTTATTCATACAAGACCTTTTCCCTTCCTGTAATATTCTGAGTTACTATTCAGAAAACATGTCGCAATTGTTCTAAAAGGCCCCATATTGTTGATATTTTCTATATATACACACTTTTTTTACATCTTTTTGCATTATAAACTTATAAAATTGTAAATATAATGTGTAAAAAGAGAAAAGTTTTTAACAGTTTTTTGTCTAAAGTGTACCATATAATATTACAAAATAAATAACGAGCCACTTATGTGACTCGTCTTTAATTACAACTGTTCTAATATTTTAAGTATTATAATTCCATTTCTTACTGCAAGTATTTCCGCAATATTATCAAACTCTATATCTGTTAGATCTACAATCTTAGATAAACGATAAGAGACAGTTCTAGGATGAACGTTCATTAACTCTGAAGTTTTTCTAATACTCTGTTTATTACTCAAATAACATTCCAAAGTACTAATCAACTCACTGTTTCTCTTTTTATCCTGTTCATTTAGCTTAATGACTGAATAAGGTATATATTGTCTTAATTCTTCTTTATTATTAATATTTATAAAAATCTGGAAGAAACCTAATTTAGCACAATCCACGATTGATTTAGTTTTATCTCCAGTAGCCTCTCTAATAAGACCAATATACTCTAACGCTACTTTAGAATCCTTAAAAGAATCCTTTAATCCATGATATCCCTTCACACTCTTTCCTATTCCAATAAGAAGTTCAAACTTCTTATTTCTTCTAGTTAAAGAATCTTGTATATCTTTATGAATCTCTTCTAAAGTGTTTCTAAACTCTTTTTTTATTTTCCAATCTTTTTCGTTATAAATGTATAAGATATGATTTGTATTATAAAAAATACGCTCTTTTGGTAAGTAATGATACATTTCTTTCTTAAGATTTTTCGTCTCATTCTTCTGTGCGATACTATTTTTTTCTTTTTTATTCTCAGGCTTTAAATAGAATATAACTACTCTATATTCATCTGTATCGCTTAAATCAAGTAAACTTGAGGCATCATCTTCTTCGGCATCAGACATACCTCCATTAATCAACCAATAGTTCAAATCACGAAGATATTTAATTTCCATCTCCTTCTTTGTGACATCCTGAGCTAAAAGATAGAATAAAGCCGTAATTATATTATCTAATGTGACAAAGTCTAATTCACTCAACGGTTCATTCACTTCTGTAACCACTAGATAATAATGACAATAATTAAGAATATCAATCTTTTGAATATATTCCACATACTCTCTCTTTTGGCGTATATACTCATGCTTAGTAGTAATATGGGGTACATATTTTTCATCATTTATGATAGTAAACTCTTTTTGTCCTGTAATAGGATAAATACAATGATAATTTTCATCATAGAGAGAAACAGAATTTCCTAGCATAGTTTCTAAACTTTTAAAGAATGTCTCTATTGTTTGTTCATCATATCGTTCATGTAATAAAAAATGATTAATTTGATCTTGAACTATTTCATTATATAGATACTTTGCAATATCAAGATCGTAGACATGACATAATACATATTTCAAAACATCCCAGTAACTAATATTCTGTGGAAGTTCTAATACGGGTATTCTATGTGCATCGCAAAAGTGTATAAATAGTTCAAATAACTCCTTATGAGGTACTGTATCATTTCTTCTTTTTACTACAAATCCACTAACACCTTTTTTATTAAATTCTTCTAGATGGTAAATCACTGTGTTCTTATCAAGATTATCATAAACCCTTAAAGAGGTTAGTAATAGCTTGCCTCCCCCCCCCGAATTTTCAATATCAGCCATCGAAACAAATTGTGCACCTTTTATTTCTCTATTTGTTTCATACAAATTGTTTATTATTTTAATTCCAGAAAATTCATTACTTTTGATTAAATCTTCTACTGTATACCCCATTTGAAAGAATCCTCCATATCATATGATTGTGCATCAAGCATCAGCAATATATTATTTAATACAAACAATCAATATATAATAATAATATTAATTATTGTACATATCTAATATAAATGTAATATATATTTTTTACATTTTAACATAACAATTATAGTTCAATTTTTTGTTTTATACTATCTATTTGCCTTCTATTAAAAAAAATCTACTCTTTTAATTATAGGAACACATTTGTCTTTTCTTCATAGATGTTGTATATTATAAACTCAAGAAAGAGGAGAGAAACATTATGACTAAAAAGAAGAAATTACGTATACTACTTACTCTATTAATCATAATCTGGATGGGGGTTATATTCTGTTTTTCTAATCAAACAGGTCCTAAGAGTTCCTCTTCTTCCCAATCAGTCATCTATCTCATAGGACATATATCTAAAACATTGACTGGACACAATATAGTGAATACATTATCTACAGAAGCTTTTAGCTTTATAGAATTCATTATTCGTAAATGTGCACATATGTTTGTATATTTCGTTTTAAGTATTCTTACAATGTTGCTGATGTTTACTTATGAAACTTATACCTTACGCTTTAAATGCTTTATATCTCTACTAGTGAGTTTCCTCTATGCCTGTTCAGATGAACTTCATCAGTTCTTTGTAGGAGGACGTAGTGCAAGCTTTAGAGATGTTATGATAGATTCTACAGGTGCATGTATTGGGATATTACTTACACTTATTATTTATACTCTAATTAAAAAGGCACAGCATCATTATTAGCTGTGTCTTTCATTTGGCTTAAATTCTACATAGTCATAAGAATCTTCATCTGTATAATGCCACCATTCACCCTCGTATCCTATAAATCCGTACTTCTCCATTGTTTCTTCTAGTAATAGAACATGTTTAAGAGGATTACCTGATAACCATGAATAATCTCTACTTGCTTGACTCGTAAAATCATCAAACTCTGTAGGCATATCTATTTCACTTCCATCACTCTTTACAAGAGTCACATCTACAACATTTCCAAAATTATGTGTCTTTGGACCATTTGTCGGATCAGCAACAAACTCATCATCATGAATTAGTTCCCAGAAGTATTGTTGTGCAGTGAATGGTCTATAGGCATCCCAGATTTTTAGACTATAACCTAGTTCTTTTAACTCTTCCTGAACCTTCTTAAGTTTAAGTGTAGTACCTAGCCTTAAATACGCTTCATCAAAATCATATACTTTAGTATGTGTAAAATTACGTTCTGTTGCATAACGCAATTCTTCATATATATCAGGTATATAATCTTTTACTCTCACATAATCACTTTTCATAAATTCTCCAAAAGAAAATCCAGGGAATAACCCTGGATCCTAGTAATTGTTTTTGACTTGAATACGTGTAATAGCCTTCTTTAATGCAATTTCAGCACGCTGTAAATCGACTTCTGGATTCTTTGATCTTAATCTCTCTTCAGCTCTTGCCTTTGCTTCTTCAGCTCTACGTAGGTCGATTTCTTCTGGTGATTCAATATCATTCACAATAAGTGTAACAGTATTATCACCATCTACATAAACAAATCCACCACCAACAGCGAACTCATATCTGTCTTTATCAATCCTATAATTCATTTCGGCGATTTCCACACCACTCGCCAATGGCATATGGTGAGCAAGTATACCCATCTGACCATCAGTTGTTCTAATGTTCAGAATATCTACGTCTACATCCCTGTAGGTACCTTTAGGAGTGACGATATGTAAATGAAATTTACTCACTTAAAGATTCAGCTTTCTTTACTGCTTCTTCAATAGTACCTACATTATGGAAAGCCTGCTCTGGTAAATCGTCATATTTGCCTTCTAGAATTTCTTTAAATCCTTTTACTGTATCTTCTACATGTACATACTTACCATCTAAACCAGTGAACTGTTCTGCAACAGTAAATGGCTGTGATAAGAAGTTTCTAATTCTTCTTGCACGTGCAACGATTAGTTTATCTTCTTCACTCAATTCATCCATACCAAGAATTGCGATGATATCCTGTAATTCCTGATATTTCTGTAACATCTGAGTTACTCCATGAGCCACTTCATAATGTTCTTTACCAACAACGTTTGGATCAAGACCTCTAGAAGAAGAGTTAAGTGGATCTACTGCAGGGTAAATACCTAATGCTGCAATACTACGATCAAGTACAACTCTTGCATCAAGGTGTGTGAATGTAGTTGCTGGAGCAGGGTCAGTCATATCATCGGCAGGTACATATACAGCCTGTACAGATGTAATAGAACCCTGTTTAGTTGAAGTAATACGTTCCTGTAACTGACCCATTTCAGTTGCAAGAGTTGGCTGATAACCTGCCTGAGATGGAACACGTCCAAGTAGGGCAGATACTTCTGAACCAGCCTGAGTGAAACGGAAGATATTATCGATGAATAGTAAGACATCCTGTCCCTGTTCATCACGGAAATATTCCGCCATAGTAAGTGCTGATAATGCAACTCTAAGTCTTGATCCAGGTGGTTCATTCATCTGACCAAACACTAGTGTTGTCTTATCTAATACACCACTTTCTTTCATTTCATAGTACAAATCATTACCTTCACGAGAACGTTCACCAACACCGGCGAATACTGATAAACCGTTATGTTCAGTTGCGATGTTGTTGATGAATTCCTGGATAAGAACTGTCTTACCTACACCGGCACCACCGAATAGCCCGATCTTACCACCCTTGATGAATGGACAGATCAAGTCTACGACTTTAATACCTGTTTCAAGAATTTCAGTTTCTGTTCTCTGATCAGCAAATGTAGGTGCTGATCTATGAATTGGCATATGTTTTTCTTCAGTCAATTCATCTTTACCATCAATAGAATGTCCTAATACGTTGAACATTCTACCAAGTGTTTTATTACCTACTGGAACACTAATAGGTGCATTAGTATCCACAGCATCCATACCTCTTGTTAGACCATCAGTAGGACCCATTGCGATACATCTTACAATATCATCACCAATATGCTGAGCAACTTCTACAGTTAACTCTTCACCATGGTTATCAATTGTGATGGCTGTATTTAGATCTGGAAGATCTTTATCAGCAGCGAACTGTACATCGACAACTGGACCCTGAGCCTTGATAATCTTACCAACATTCAAAGACATATGGCACCTCCTTCTTATTGTGCATTGGCACCAGCAACGATTTCACTTACTTCACTTGTAATCGCGCTCTGACGTGCCTGGTTGTATTTTAATAACAACTCATCTGTTAATTCATTTGCATTGTCTGTTGCGTTCTTCATAGATGTTCTTCTAGACGCATTTTCTGCAGTCACTGATTCAATCAAGTAACCATAGATAACGGCCTGTAAATACATCGGAATTAAGCTTCCAAGAACTGATTCTGGACTTGGTTCAAACAATGTATCTTTATGGAATTTCTTATCAGAGACAAGATCTTCAGCCTTAAGTGGAAGAAGAGTCACATCTCTAGGTACGAAAGTTAAATCATTCACATATTCTGTATATACAATATGAATAGACTTAATTTCTTTTTTCTTATAGCCTTCTAGAAGTGACGCAACTAATCTCACAACACTTCTAAAATCAAGGGTCGTATTAAGGTCTACATAAGTACCATCTACTTCACCTTTAAAATGTTTCTTAAACTGATTTAAGCCTTTATTACCAATCGCAATAATCTTCTTGGCATCATTGACTGATGCTTCAACCTGCTTAAAGATATTAGAGTTATATCCACCACATAATCCTAAAGTAGAAGTGATAACGATATAAACATCTTCACCCTTATCATTTAATACTAAATAAGGAGAATCAATATCATTTCCTGCAGAAGATAAGATCTGTGCACAAGTATCCTTTACCTGTGTATAATAAGGCTTCATGTCATTCAACTGATTTCTAGTCTTAGAAAGCTTAGAGCTAGCAACAAGTTCCATAGCTCTTGTGATTTTCTTAGTAGATTCAATTGATTTGATACGACGCTTGATGGCTTGCATCTGCCCAGCCATAATTAAGCCTCAGCTTTCTGTAAGTTTTCGAACTGAGTTGTATAAGCCTTAACAGCTTCCTTCAACTTAGCAGTTAATTCATCAGATAATACTTTCTTTTCTCTGATTTCATCAAGAAGATCACTATGTGCAACAGCAAACTTCTCTACTAAACCATCCATGTATTCCTGTACTTTTTCCACTTTAACATTCTTAACGAATCCATTTTCAAGTGCAAATAAAGTAATAATCTGATCAATAACATCTCTTGGTGCATACTGTGCCTGTTTTAATACTTCACGTACACGTTCACCATGTTCAATCGCATTCTTAGTTGCTGCATCTAAGTCAGAACCAAACTGTGCGAATGACTGCATTTCTTCATACTGTGCTAATTCATACTTCAAGTTTCTAGAAACCTGCTTCATAGCCTTGATCTGTGCTGTAGAACCTACACGTGATACAGATAAACCTGTATCAATGGCAGGTCTGAAACCAGCATTGAATAATTCCTGCTGTAAGAAGATCTGACCATCAGTAATAGAAATAACGTTAGTAGGGATATATGCTGAGATATCACCTGCCTGTGTTTCAATGATTGGAAGGGCAGTAATAGAACCTCCGCCATTTTCTTCATTTAAACGG
>ULZB01032316.1_pt1 | contig 16377 bp, 27 predicted proteins | sample 1962691 | NCBI WGS metagenome assembly ULZB01 (sample SAMEA4835878, study PRJEB28245) | human gut metagenome | biome: gut microbiome; material: fecal sample | place: Denmark | collected 2008 | reverse complement strand
ATCCCAGCCATAATTATTAAAGATAATCCATTTCCTACACCTTTTTGTGTAATTTGATCTCCTATCCATAATAAGAATGCTGTACCTGCAGTTAATATAACTGCAACTTTTATATAACTCATAGCATCAGAACCTGATCCTACTATACCAAGTGATAAGATAATACCTTGAATAAATGCTATTGCAATTCCAAAATATCTTGTGATTGTGTTTAATTTTCTTCTACCTGAATATCCTTCTTTTGCAAGTTCTGTAAAATAAGGAATAATATTCATAGTAAATAATTGAATAATTATTGATGCACTAATATAAGGCATTACACCTAGACCAAAAATTGATCCTCTTTTTAGTGCACCACCACCTATAGAGTTTAGTAATTCTAAGAATCCTAAATCTCCACTTAACTTATTTGTATTTGGAATACTTATAGTTGTTCCAATAATAAATATTGCTAAACAACCTAAAGTAAATAATATTCTTTTTCTTAATTCTTTATTTCTAGGTGTAAAAATTTGTTTGAATGTTGCAAACAACTTAAATCACCTCTGCTTTTCCACCATTCTTTTCAATTTTCTCTTTAGCTGTCTTAGAGAACATTGATGCTTTAACTGTTAATTTTTTAGTTAGTTCTCCGTTACCTAGAACTTTGATACCATCTAATTGTTTTTTTACTAATCCCATATCTTTTAATAATTCTGGAGTTATTTCTGTTCCATCTTCAAATTTATTTAAATCACTTACATTAATTACTGCATATTTAACTTCGAAATTATAATTGTTAAATCCTCTTTTTGGTACTTTTCTGAATAATGGATTTTGTCCACCTTCAAAGCCAAGTCTTACTCCACCACCACTACGTGAGTTTTGTCCTTTTTGACCTCTTCCAGAAGTTTTACCATTACCACTACTTGTACCTCTTCCGACTCTGTTAGCATTTTTAACAGAACCATCATTATACTTTAATTCGTGTAATTTCATTATCCTAAAATCTCCTCTACTGTTTTTCCTCTTAATTTAGCAACATGTGCTACTGATTTTTGAGCAAGTAATGCATTCATTGTTGCTCTTGAAGTATTAATTTTAGTGTTTGATCCAAGTGATTTTGATACAACATCTTTAATTCCAGCAAGTTCTAATACTGTTCTAACTGGACCACCAGCAATAATACCAGTACCAGCTTTAGCAGGTTTAATTAAAACTCTTGCTGCTCCGCTAACTCCTATCATTTCATGAGATATAGTTCTATTATCAACAATTTCAATTTTATGAACATTTTTAACAGCTTGCATTCTAGCTTTTTTGATGGCTTCTACTACTTCTCCAGCTTTTCCTGATCCAATACCAATACTACCTTTTTCGTCTCCTACTGCTACTGTTGCAGAAAAGTGTAAAGTACGACCACCCTTTGTTACTTTTGTAACACGACGAATATCAATAACTTCGTCTCTATAATCATCTTTACGTGGGTTGTTAAACTTTTTTTCCATCATTACCCTCCTTAGAATTCTAATCCATTTTCACGTGCTGCATCTGCAAATGCTTGTACTCTTCCATGATATAGGTATCCACCTCTATCGAAAACTACTTTAGTTATTCCAGCTTTAACAGCTTTTTTAGCAATTGCTTCTCCTACTTTTTTAGCAGCTTCAACATTACCACCATTTTCGATTTTTAAATCTTTATCCATAGAAGATGCACTTACTAATGTATTTCCAGCTTCATCATCTATGATTTGAGCAGTAATATGTTTAGCTGATCTAAACACGTTTAATCTTGGAACTTCATTTGTACCACTTATATTTTTTCTAATACGTTCATGTCTAGCTTGACGAGCTTCATTACGAGATACTTTTTTCATCATATATAAGACTCTCCTTTTCTACTATTTAGAAGCTTTCTTTCCTTCTTTACGACGGATATACTCACCTTTATAACGAATACCTTTACCCTTATATGGTTCTGGTTTTCTTATTTTTCTAATATTAGCTGAAAATTCTCCAACTAATTCTTTATTTATACCTTTAACAACTATTTCTGTATTACTAACTGATTCAACTTCAATTCCATTTGGAATTTCAACTTCAATAGGATGAGAATAACCAGCATTTACTACTAAAGTATTTCCTTTTAATGTAAAACGGTAACCTACACCTATAATTTCAAGTCCTTTAGAGAATCCATTACTAACACCTTCAATCATATTAGTTATAATTGCGTTAGTTGTTCCATGCATTGATTTTGTTTGTTTATCTTCTTTAGTTCTTTCAACAGTTACTGTACCTTCGCCTACATTAACTTTTAAATTTTCGTTAATATCAAATGATAATTCACCTTTAGGTCCTTTTACTGTAACAACGTTATCATTAACTGTTACTGTAACTGAAGCAGGTACTTTAATTTCTCTATTACCAATACGACTCATACTTAAAGCCTCCTTACTATTTTTTATTACCAAACGTATGCTAAAACTTCTCCACCAACATTTTCTTTACGAGCTTCTTTATCAGTCATAACTCCTTTAGATGTTGATATTATTGCAATTCCAAGACCATTTAATACTCTAGGAATATTTTCAGCTTTTGCATAAACTCTTAATCCTGGTTTAGAAATACATTTTAAACCAGAAATAACTCTTTCTTTCTTTTCTCCATATTTTAAAGTTAATACAAGTTCATCTTGAACATCTTTTTTAACAACTTTAAAATCTTTTATAAAACCTTCGCTTTTTAATATGCTAGCTATTTCAACCTTCATTTTTGATGTAGGCATTGAAACTTCTTCATAACGCATTTGGTTTGCATTACGAATTCTTGTAAGCATATCTGCGATTGGACATGATACTACCATAATATCCTCCCTTCATTCTACCAACTAGATTTTTTTACACCTGGTATTTGGCCATTATATGCTAATTCTCTAAAGCAAATACGACAAATACCATATTTTTTAAGTACTGAATGTGGTCTTCCACATCTTTGACAACGTGTATATTCACGTACTTTATATTTTTGTTTTTTTTGTGATTTTACAATCATACTTTTTTTTGCCATTTTACTTTCCTCCTATTACTTTCTAAAAGGAATTCCGATTCCATTTAATAAGTCAAATGCTTCTTCATTTGTCTTTGCTGATGTAACAAATACAATATCCATTCCACGACTTTTAACAATGTTATCGTATTCAATTTCTGTAAAAATCATTTGTTCCTTAATACCTAATGTATAATTACCTCTACCATCAAATGCTTTTGGTGAGACACCTCTAAAGTCACGAACACGTGGAAGTGAAATTCTTATTAATTTTTCTAAGAATGTATACATTTTTTCTCCACGAAGTGTAACTTTACATCCAATTGCTTGACCTTCTCTTAATTTAAATCCAGCAATTGATTTTTTAGCTTTTGTAACAACTGGTTTAGCACCTGTTATTAATTCAAGTTCATTAACAGCAGCATCTAATAATTTGCTGTTTGTTGTTGCATCACCAACACCAATATTAATTACAATTTTTTCTAATTTTGGTACTTGCATTACTGAAGTATAGTTATATTTTTGCATTAAACTAGGAACGATTTCATTTACATATTTTTCTTTTAGGCGGTTCATAAATACCCTCCTTTCGTTTAATTAAGTCTCTCTTTAGATTTTACTGAAATTCTATGTTTCTTTCCATTTTCATCAATTTCATGAGCTATTCTGGTTCTTTTTTTAGTTTTTGGATCTAATATCATAACATTAGATGCATGAATTGGAGCTTCAACTTTAATGATTCCTCCATTTTCGTTTTGTGCTGATGGTTTAACATGTTTTGTAACCATATTGATTCCTTCAACTACTACTTTATTATCATTTTTTAATGTTTTGATTATTTTTCCTTCTTTACCTTTATCTTTACCAGCGATAACCACTACTTTATCTCCAACTTTAAAGTTCATGTTTATCCTCCTTTAAAATTCTATAGCACTTCTTTAGCAAGTGAAACGATTTTCATAAATCCTTCATCACGAAGTTCGCGTGCTACTGGGCCAAGTACACGTGTTCCTTGTGGACTCTTATCATCCTTAATAAGTACACATGCATTATCATCAAATCTGATATAAGAACCATCTTCTCTTCTTGAAGCTGCTTTAGTTCTTATTACTACGGCCTTTACTACTTTACCTTTTTTTACAGTTCCATTAGGAGTAGCCTTCTTAACTGTTCCAACTACTATATCTCCTAATCCACCAAATTTTTTGTTTCCACCAAGAACTCTTATTACTAATAATTCCTTTGCACCAGAATTATCAGCCACTTTTAATCTACTTTCTTGTTGAATCATGATTAATCCTCCTTCTAAGCATAGAGATTATAGAATTATTGCTTCTTCAACGATTTCAACTAGTTCATATCTTTTTGTTTTAGATAATGGTCTAGTTTCAACAATACGTACTTTATCTCCTACTTTAGCTTTATTTAATTCATCGTGTGCAGTGTATTTCTTTGAACTCTTAACACGTTTGTTATATAGTGGATGTTTACGATATGTTTCTACTTTTACTGTTATTGTTTTATCATTTTTATCACTAATAACGATACCAACAATTTCTTTACGTTTATTTTCCATACCTTTTCCTCCTACTTATTATTTATTTCGCGTTCACGAATAACCATTTTTATTCTAGCGATTGTCTTTCTTATTTCTTTTATTCTTGAAGGTTTTTCTAAGTTACCTGTTGCATTAGCAAAACGTAAATTGAATAACTCTTCTTTTAATTCTTCTATTTTATTTAATAGTTCTTCAGTGGTTAATTCTCTTATTTCCTTAATTTTCATTTACGTCACCACTTTCTTCTCTTTTTACAAATTTACATTTAACTGGTAATTTGTGCATTGCAAGTCTTAATGCTTCTCTAGCTACTTCTTCAGGTACACCTGCAATTTCAAACATTATTTTTCCTTCTTTAACTACTGCTACCCATAGTTCTGGATTACCTTTACCTTTACCTTGACGAGTTTCAGCAGGTTTTCTTGTTAATGATAAGTGAGGGAATATGTTTACCCAAACCTTTCCTCCACGTTTCATGTAACGAGTCATAGCAACACGGGCTGCTTCAATTTGTTGAGTAGTTATCCATGCACCTTCTTTTGCTTGAAGACCATAATCACCAAATTGAAGTTCTGTATTACCTTTAGCTTTACCATCATGATAAAGTCTATGAGGTTTTCTATATTTAGTTCTTTTTGGCATTAGTGGCATGTCTACTACCTCCTTTTACATTTTTCTTAGGAAGTACTTCACCTTTGTATATCCATACTTTTATTCCTATTTTACCAAATGTTGTATCAGCTTCAGCTGTAGCATAATCAATGTCTGCTCTTAAAGTATGTAGAGGAACTGTTCCTTCACTATATACTTCGCTTCTAGCTATATCTACACCATTTAAACGACCTGAAGCTAAGATTTTAATACCTTTAGCACCAGCCTTCATTGTGTTTCTTATTGCTCTTTTTTGAGCCATTCTGTAAGAACCACGATTTTCAATTTGTTTAGCGACATTATTAGCAACTAATTGTGCAACCATGTCTGGGTTTTTAATTTCAAATATTGAAACAACAATATTTTCACCTGTTAATTTACATAATTCTTTCTTTAATTTTTCAATTTCTTCTCCACCGTGTCCGATTACAACACCAGGTTTAGCAGTATAAATAACGATTTCAGTTTTCTTATTATCTCTTTGAATATTGATATTTGAAACAGATGCATCTTTAAGTCTTTTATCAAGATATTTTCTGATTTTTAAATCGTTTCCAAGATATTTAGAGAAATCTTTGTTATTTGAATACCATTTTGCTTGCCAATCCTTGATGATTCCAACTCTCATTCCATGTGGATTAACTTTTTGTCCCATAAATTAACCTCCTTTACTAGTTTCTTTCAGCCACAACGATAGTTATATGACTTGTTTTTTTATCGTGTCTATCAATATGTGATCTTGAACCAATTCTTCTTCTTTTCATTATTGGTCCATCATTTATGTAAGCTTCTTTAACATATAGATTATTTTTATCCATTTTGAAATTATTTTCAGCGTTAGCTACAGCTGACACTAAAACTTTCTTAGTTAAACGAGCTGACTTTTTATTTAAGTTATTTAAAATTGCCATTGCATCATTAACATCTTTACCACGAACTAGATTAACAACTAAACGTGCTTTCCTAGGAGCGATAAGGACTGTTCTAGCAGTTGCTTTTGCTTCCATTTTCTAATTCTCCCTTCTCTTAAGGTTCAAACTATTTCTTCTTATTTTCGCCATGACCACCATTTTTACGAGTTAATGCGAACTCTCCTAATTTATGACCTACCATATCTTCAGTAACATAAACTGGAATATGTTCTTTACCATTATGAACTGCAAAAGTGTGTCCAATAAAATCAGGAAAAATAGTTGAACGACGTGACCATGTTTTAATTACTTCTTTTTTTCCACTTTTATTCATTTCTTGAACCTTTTTCATTAAGTGTTCATCTACAAAAGGTCCCTTTTTTAAACTTCTAGCCATTATAATTCATCCTTTCCTTATTTACTGTTACGACGAGTAACTATTAATTTATTTGAACTCTTCTTGTTCTTACGAGTTTTATATCCAAGAGCTGGTTTACCCCATGGAGTCATTGGTTGTTTACGTCCAACTGGAGCTCTACCTTCACCACCACCATGTGGATGGTCATTAGGATTCATAACAGAACCACGAACTGTTGGTCTTATACCCATATGTCTTGTTCTACCTGCTTTTCCAAGTCTAACAAGTGAATAATCTTCATTACCAACTTCACCAATTGTTGCCATACAAGTACCTAATATTTTTCTTGTTTCGCCTGAAGATAATCTAACAAGTACATATCTTTCTTCACGACCAAGTATTTGAGCACTTTGTCCAGCACTTCTTGCGATTTGAGCACCCTTACCAGGTCTCATCTCTATATTGTGGATAACTGTACCAACAGGTATGTTCATGATTGGAAGTGCATTACCAACTTTTATATCAACATTTTCGCCTGATACAATTTTCATTCCTACTTTTAAACCTTTAGGAGCGATTATATATCTTTTTTCACCATCTGCATAGTTAATTAAAGCTATATTTGCGCTTCTATTTGGATCGTATTCTATTGAAGCAACTGTTCCTTCAATATCGTGTTTATTTCTTTTGAAATCTATTAAACGATATTTTTGTTTAGCTCCTCCACCTTGGTGTCTTACTGTAATTCTACCTTGGTTATTACGACCACTTTTTTTGTTTTTTGCTTTAAGTAAACTTTTTTCAGGAGCTGTTTTAGTTAGCTCTTCATTTACTAAAGTACTTTTCTTTCTTTGTCCAGGTGTAACTGGATTAAAATGTCTTATAGCCATATCTAAAACCTCCTATTATAATTCTATTTGACTACCTTCAGCAAGTGTTACAATTGCTTTTTTGTAACGACTAGTAGTCCCTGCATAACGTCCAACTCTTTTATATTTTGGTTTAACGTTAATTGTATTTACTCTTAATACTTTTACTCCAAATATTTTTTCAACAGCTTGTTTTATTTGGATTTTATTAGCATCGTTTTTAACTTTGAAAACGATTTTATTACCCTTTTCTGCTATTTTTGCACTTTTTTCAGTAATAACAGGGGCAATTATTACATCTCTATAATTTCCTATCATTATCTAAGTACCTCCTCAAGCATTTTAACTGCTTCTTCAGTAATAACTACATTATTATAGTTTAATACATCATAAGTGTTGATTTCATGAGATTCGATTACTTTAACATTACTTAAATTACGAGAAGCTAAAATTAAGTTATCAGTTAATTCTTTAACAACGATTAAAGTTTTTCCTGTTACTTTTAAATCTTCCAATAATTTGATGAAATCTTTTGTTTTATTGCTTAAAAGTTCAATATTTTCAACAACAACGATTCCATTTTCTCTAGCTTTATAAGTTAAAGCTGATTTTAAAGCTAATCTTCTTTCTTTTCTATTTTGTTTTTTTGTATAATTTCTTTCTGTTGTAGGTCCAAATACTACTCCACCACCAACAAAGTGAGGTGCACGGATAGATCCTTGACGAGCATTACCTGTTCCTTTTTGTCTCCATGGTTTTCTTCCACCACCAGAAACTTCACTTCTTGTTTTAACTTTGTGAGTTCCTTGTCTCATAGATGCTTGTTTTAAAACAACTGCATCATATATTGTTTGATTATTTGGTTCAATTCCAAATACTTCATCGCTTAGTTTAATGTCTTTAATCTTTTCACCTTTTACATTTAAAAGAGCTATTTTAGGCATATTTCTTCCTCCTTTCATCACAATAATTTTTTTATATAATGTTTAATTTAATTATTCAGTTACTTCTTGTGATGATTCTTCTTTTACTTCTTCAGTTTCAGTAGTTTCTTCTACTTCTTCAATAGCTTTTGGTTCTTCAAATGAAACTAATTCTAAAGTTTCTTTGATTTTACCTTCATTTTTAATAGCTGATTTGATTATAACTAAAGACTTTTTAGGACCTGGAACATTACCTTTAACTAAGATAATATTGTTTTCTAAGTCAACCATAACAATTTCTAAGTTTTGAACTGTTACTGTATTTGCTCCCATATGTCCTGGTAATTTCTTACCTTTTAAAACACGCATTGGTCTCATTGTTCCTAGTGAACCAACACCTCTATGGTATTGTGAACCATGTCCCATAGGACCTCTGCTTTGATTAAAGCGTTTGATAACACCTTGGTAACCTTTACCTTTGCTTACACCAGTTACATCTACCATTTCACCTTCTGCAAAGATATCAGCTTTAATTTCTTGACCTAAAGTATAGTTACTTGCGTCTACATTTCTGATTTCTTTTAAGAAGCGCTTAGGTGATGTATTTGATTTTCTAAGATGTCCCATCTCAGGTTTGTTACTTAATTTTTCTCTCTTTGTTTCGAATGCTAATTGAATTGCATCATAACCGTCAGTTTCAGTTGTTTTAATTTGTGAAACAACATTAGGTTCAACTGAGATAACAGTTACAGGAATTAATTTACCATTTTTAGCAAAAACTTGAGTCATTCCAACCTTGCGGCCTAAGATTCCTTTTCTCATTTCTTCCTCCTATAATTATTTAATATTTATTTCAACACCACTAGGTAAATCCAATCTAGTCATAGCCTCGATTGTGTCTTTACTAGGATTATTGATAACAATTAGTCTTTTATGTGTTCTCATTTCGAATTGTTCACGAGAATCTTTATACTTGTGAACAGCTCTTAAGATTGTAACTTTTTCAACTTTTGTTGGTAGTGGTACTGGTCCACTAACTTCTCCGCCAGTTCTTTTAATAGTTTCAACAATCTTACTTGCAGCTTGATCGATAGTTCTTGGATCATATGCTTTTAAATTAACTTGAATTCTATTAGACATATTGTATCCTCCTTTCGTCTATATCTTGTATAGGCATACTCCGTGTAAGTTACCTGACATTTGAGATTTGTCTTTATTTTATAAAAACAACTTAACCTGGTGTGTCAGCAATCTCCCACATCTACGCAGTCACACATAGGACAATTATATCAACAATTCAAAATAAATGCAAGTATTTTTGAATATTTTTTCAAAATAAGTTCATAATATTATTTTAATTAAAAAAAGAGCTTTTCTGCCCTTTAATTTAACAAATATGGATTTAACTGTGTTCCATTACCACTACTTACAATAACATTACCATTTAGTTTTAAAACAATATATGTTTTAGCACTATCAACACTTGTAAATTCATTATTCATAGTCATTACTTTATATTCATTATTATCTTTGATCCAATCATTATTATCCATATTTATATATGAAGTATTATTAAGTATAGTTTGATTATATAGTTCTAATGAAATAATAGATGCATCACTAAATAATTTATTTCTTACTTCTTCATCAAAATTATCATTTGTATATGATTTTTCATATTCTTCTATATTTTCTTTATTTATCATTACATCTGTTTCTTTAACTAAATAAGCACTTCTATATTTATCTACTTTAACTAATCTATAAACATCTTTGTTAAAAGAAACATAATTTAAGCTATCTTTACCTTTATATATAAATTCATTATTTATTTTATAAACATTATCTTTTTCACTTTTTGCACTTACATAATCATACAATGTTTTTCCTTCAACATATTCATACTTAACAACACCATTATTATTTGTTATTAAAACTTTAGTATTATTATCATATTCTTCATCAGTCAAAGGATTCTTAGTACCTTTTTTTATATACCCTGTGTCTATTAAATCTTGAACAGTATATTCTGTTATAGAAGTAGAATTTACATCTGCTAAATACTTTAATTTTGCAGCATCAACAATATTAGATTTTGATACATTATATGCTGTTAATCTTGATGCACCTATTGCATCTATCACTTTTGGATAAGCAATTACACTTATAACTGAAAGTATCATAATAACTGCTAGTAATTCAATTAATGTAAATCCTTTCTTCATATTATCCTCCTACTGTATAAATCATTTCTCCATTATAATTATAATAACTATTATTACTTATAATATAATTTTCATAAACTTGTATTTTTTTTGGAGATTTTATACTTAAATCTTTAAATGTCTCTAAATTTATAATAACATTTTCTCCATTATACTTTCCTTTTATAATAGGATACTTTGTAGTTATTATATCAAAACTATCATAAATTGGTTTAATAAGTTCTTTACCATCAGAATCAATTATACCATATCTATCTTTTTCCTTAAAAATAAACAATTCTTTTTTAGTAAGTTTCTTTATATTTTTAAATAATGTATCATTTAAAAATATTATCTCGTCGTATTTTAACTGCACAGCTTCTTTTCCTTTTTCATTAATAACGCCATATAAATTATCATTTGATACTATCGCAAAACCATTTTTATTATAATCTGAAACCTCTTCATATTCTTTTTTAGTTACTACATTACCATTTTTATTTATAAAGCCATATTTATCATTTTGTGTTTTAATTTTCATAAAATCATTTTGAAATTTATTATCAACAGTTTTTATATCACTAAATGTGCCTAACTCTTTATTTGGAGTATATATTGTATAAACTTCTTTTTTTAAATTAAAGTCATATTTTTTTATAAGTACCACACCATCAGAATATGTATAATCTTTTCCATCATCAGCATTAATTATACTCTTATCAAGTAAATTAACATAATCAATTTGTGCATTATCCTTTATACAAATCGCAATATTTGAGTCTAAATTTTCGATACGAATTCTTTTATAATCCGTAGTTTCAAATACAATCTTATCATTTTTTATAACAAAATATTTGTTATTTCCTGTTTTATTTTTAATATAAAATACATTATTATCAAGTACATTGATTTCATCTAATGTATATTTGTATACTTCATTTCCTGTTTTTGTATTTATTATTGTTGATGAAGAATTAATTTTTACTTTTGCATATACTTCCGATTTACTATCATCTGTTAAATTAGATACCTCAACTGATATATTTCTATCATCTATTTCATCAACTTTATAAGTATATATTTCCTTACCATCATTATTCATAATACCCATTGTTTCATCTCTGGTAAAAATAAATACACCTGATTTAGAATATGTAATATTATCATACTTAAATCTAGTAAGTTCCTCAAGATTTGAAGTCATAAGTCCCATTTTTAATCCTTCATTTGTAAATTTACTTACTGCATATCTATTACCATAAAGAGTTGCAGAAAATATATTTCCAAATGCTATTTTATTCTTACCTTTTCCATCTATTATTCCGTATAAACTATTATAATTTTTTACAATAGCATATCCTTTATAGAAATCTGTTCCATATAAATATTTTGGTTTAACAATTACTTCACCTGAATTATCTATATAACCTGTTTTTGAATTTTCTTCTATTTTGATTAAATTAACAGAATCAGCATTTGCCTTATTAATAAATATATATACGCCAATCAAAGAAACGAATAAAAATGCAACTACTGGTAATACTCTAGATGTTTTTTTAATGAACTCATTATATTCTTTTGTATTTTTATATGCTTTCTTCTTTTTTGGTTCTTCTATAACATCTGGTTTAAATAAATCTTTTGATTTTATATTTTCATCTTCTGAATTAAATAATTCTTCTTTTTTTAAATTATCATTAGATTCTGAAGTATTTATTTCATTATTTGTAAATATATCAATATTTTTATAGCTATCAACACTATTATTTTCTAAATTTACTTTTGATTCTTCTTTTGCTTTTCCATCAGAAGATAAACCTTGAATATTAATATCACTTTCAGATAAAGGATTTTCTATAAATAAATTACTATTCTGATAATCATCAACAATATTATTTTCTATATTTAAGTTTGATTGTTCTTCCTTTGCCTCATCCTTTTTAGTTTTTTCTTTAACACCAGAAAAGAAGTTTTCTATATCAGTACTATCTACTTTACTTTCATTTTTATTATTTTCTTTTTCTTTATTATCAACATCATTTTCATAGGCGGGAGAAAATGGTAAATCATCATCAAAATCAAAATTATTCATAAATTTCCCTCCTATTATTATTCTTAATAATATAATATCATAATTTTAAAACAAAAAAAAGATAATAATAAAAAAAGATTGTTTTATCAATCTTTATTCTACAACATGTGCTCTTACAACTATTCTTGATTTACCACCATTTTCACAAGTAACTATTGTTAAATGATAATCCTCTGTCTTTGTTAAATAACTTGTATCATCAGGGCTTACATATCTACTTACTGAATAAACAGTATAAGTCATCTTTCTTCCTTGGTTATCTGAAATATATATTAGATCACCACTTTTTAAGTTTCTAACAGGATAGAAAAATGGAGTTCTTCCTCTAAAATTATGTGCAGATATTACAAATCCACCCTTTTCATTTAAATCAACACCATATGTTTTTATAGATCCTATACTCATAGCGGCATAAGTATATTCTTTTAAAATTACAGTACTTATTCCAACCTTTGGTATTTCTATTTTTCCTAAAATAGTATACCCATTATAATTTACTGTATATGTTTTTTCAGGCTCTGGTTCTATATCCTTCTTTTCTATTTTGTTTTCGAATAGTTCTAGAGCATTTTTTTCTTGACTATTTAATTTTCTTTCGCGAAAATTATCATATATCATCATAAATGTTACAAAATACAAAGTAAAAATCAGTAAAAATATAAGTATATTGATAAATTTCTTCATATGCCCTCTCCTACTCTTTTTATAATTATAACATATTTTTTATTTCATTTCATCAGGTAAATTTAAATTCATGTAATTAAGTACAAAAGGTGCGATATCAGATAACTTATTTACATTATCTATATTTAAATTTTTATCAGTTACAATAAATGGTACTAAATTAGTTGTATGACTTGTTACCACATTACCATTTTTATCTATCATTTCTTCAGCATTACCATGGTCAGCAGTTATTATAAATAAATATTCATCTTCAACGCATTTCTTATATAATTTACCTATCATTTCATCTATAGTTTCAATTGCTTTTTTAGTCATATCATAGTTCCCAGTATGACCAACCATATCACCATTTGCAAAATTTAAGAATATGAAATCATAATTATTATCCATTTTCTCTAATAAATTTGAAGTTATTTCTCTAGCACTCATTTCTGGTTTTAAATCATAAGTTGCTACTTTAGGTGATGGAATTAAAACTCTATCACAAAGATTTAAATCTAAATCTCTTCCTCCATCAAAGAAATATGTAACATGTGCATATTTTTCTGTTTCTGCTATTCTAAGTTGTTTTTTTCCTAATTTAGATAAATATATTCCAAGTGTATTATCTATTATTTCTTTTTTAAATGCTATATCTGATTTAACATCATCTGATACATACATCATAGTTGTTAAATATAAATTATTAAAGATTTTTCTATCAAATCCATCAAGGTTAGGATCAACTAAACTTCTTAATATTTGTATTGCTCTATCTGGTCTAAAATTTGCCCAAATTATACTATCATTTTCTTCTATTTTACCTGATTCATCTATTATAACAGGTTCAATAAATTCATCTGTTATACCTTTTTCATAACTATCAGTTATATATTTTTTATAGTTATCACACTTATTTCCAGTATTATTAACAATAACATCATAACATTTTTTTAGTCTATCCCATCTTTTATCTCTATCCATTGCATAATATCTACCTGAGATAGTACAAATTTTACCTATCCCCAATTCATTTATTTCATTATTCAAATCATCAATATATGAAATACTTGATTCTTTAAATGTATCTCTTCCATCTGTAAATATATGAAAATATACATTAGAAAAATCTTCTTTCTTACATAATTTTAATAATGCTTTTATATGATTGATATGGCTATGAACACCCCCATCACTTAAAAGTCCCATTACATGTAATTTTGAATTATTTTCTTTTGCATGTCTAATTGCATTTAAGAATGATTCATTAGAATAAAAACTCTCATCTTTTATTGCTCTATTAATAAGTTCTAGTGATTGATATATTATTCTTCCAGCACCTATTGTTAAATGTCCAACTTCACTATTTCCCATTTGTCCATCTGGAAGTCCAACAAATGTTCCTGATGCATTTATTCCTTTATTAGGATATTCTTTCATTAAATAATCTATATTTGGTTTATTCGCATTAATAAGCGCATTACCATCTTTTATTTTACTTAATCCTACTCCATCTAAAACGCATAATAATACTTTTTTCATTTTTTCCTCCTTAAGCAACTTAAAAAAGGTTAAACTAATAACCTAAATCTTTTAACACTTTATTAACTTCTTTTTTATATTTTTTGTCAGCAACTGCATTAATAACAACATTATCTACTCTATATAATTTAAAATATGTTCCTTTTGTATTCTTTACATAAGTATAGTTATCTTTTTCTTTGAATTTATAGTTTTTTTGATTCTTATATAAATCCTCTATTTCTTTTTTAGCATCTTCTGTTTTTTGATATTCAGTAAAGAATACTTGAACATTACCATTTCCTGCTTCTAAATATCTTGTAATATTGTAATCATAATTAGATGTTTTATCTAATATAACATACCCATCTTTTGATTTAAAATATTCATTATACTTAGTATACGATAATTTATTATAATCTTTTCCACATCCAGTTAACATTATTGCGGTAAATATTACTAATATTAATTTAATTATTTTTTTCATAAACACCTTCCTATTCTATTTATAGAATAGCATAAATTTAATATTTTATCAATCTTTATATGCTTCTAATCTATTAATTTTTATTCCTTTTTCACTAAATTTTCTTTCGTACTCTGTCATTACATTATTTTCAAAATCACTATTATGTAAGTCTAATGAAATATTTTTTAATTTATAACCAAATTCACTTAAAGATTCTATAGAAAATTCAAATAAAGCTATATTATCTGTTTTCATAAATATAGTCTTTTTACCTTTAAATATATTTTCGTATGTATTTAAAAATCTTTCATGTGTAAGTCTTTTTTTAGCAGCGCGAGTCTTTGGCCATGGATCTGAAAAATTTAAATAAATTAAATCTATTTCTTTATCAAACACATTTTCAATAAGTCTAGCATCCATTCTTATTAATTTTAAATTATCTAACTTTTCATTTTCTAATTTTTGTACTGCTTTTACAATAACACTATCATACATCTCAATACCAATAAAATTAATATTTGGATTATTCTTTGCCATACCTATTATAAAATCACCTTTACCCATTCCTATTTCTATATGAATAGGTTTATCATTACCAAATACATTTTTCCATTTACCTTTGTTTTCTTCTGGATTTAAAACAATGTATTTTGAACTTTCTATTATTTCTTTTGAACCTTTTACATTTCTAAGTCTCATAAATTTCACCCAAATTAATTATACTATATGGTTCACAAAAAATAAATATATGAATATACTAAAATTGAAAGAAAATAAGGAGGATAACCTATGAATAATTATGATAAAACTTTCGTTTATGATGAAAGACCATCATTTGAATCTTATAATAGTATGAATATGCAGTACCCTAGTATGCCTATGATGCCTGTATATCCAGGTAATATGATGATGCCAAATATGAATAATAACTCTAATAGTTATAATAATTTAGAATCAAGAATTTCAACTTTAGAAAAGAAAGTTCAAAATCTTGAAAATAAACTTCAAAAATTAGAAAATAATCTATACCCAAAAGCAGTTGATTATACTGAAATGAGTAGTGATTATATAAATGCATCTTATCAAAATTCAATGAATATAATGTAAAAGGCACCAAATGGTGCCC
>ULZB01037180.1_pt1 | contig 17002 bp, 10 predicted proteins | sample 1962691 | NCBI WGS metagenome assembly ULZB01 (sample SAMEA4835878, study PRJEB28245) | human gut metagenome | biome: gut microbiome; material: fecal sample | place: Denmark | collected 2008 | reverse complement strand
ACAATGAGGTTGGCCGCAAGTATGGTCTTGCACGCGGCATCCCTTATAATGAATTGTCCGAGGAGGAGAAACGAGGACGAAGGCATAAGAACAAGGTGGTTCTTGAAGCTGAGCGACAGGCGAAAGCTGCTCTTGACAAGGTGGAGAAATACGCTGTTCTTGCCACTATTGACAAGCAAGAGCTCACCTTCCCTCTTCTCAATATCAAGACACCTGTTCAAGAGGCAATGGATGCCGTTAAGAAAGAACTTGCCATTCCTATTCCTGCACTTATCGGACAAAAGACTTGGCGAGAGGAGCGGACAACAAACATCAATGATGCTATCAAGGCTCTTGTAACCGCCATCAATGTTGAACGTGACAAACAGAATAATGGTATACGAGCATCTGTCAACAAGACTTACACTTACTATATGCAGCAGCTCAACAAACTGATTGTTGAGAATAAGGCATTGCGGAATGAGAATGATACACTAAAGGCCGAAAATACGGAGGTGAAGCAACGCATATCGCAACTTGACGAGAACGCAGTCAGACAAGTAACCACTCAAAAGGATGCAGTTATTGAAAGTCTCAATACCCAATTAGTCTCAAAAAACGAGGACATTACAAAACTCAAGACTGATTACAATACCCTATGGGAGAAATACAAAATCTTGGTTCTTCAATGGAACGACTTGACAAAGCAGCCTGAAATAATTGAAGCTGTAAAACGTGTGGAAGTACGCAAGGAGCAAGATGCGGAGGCAAAACGTAAGGAACAGGCAAGACAAGACAGATATCAAAGTGTACTTGACCGATTCATTAGTGAAGGTAATGAACAGCTCAAAGCCTTTTCGCAATCAAGCAGAATAGATTTCGATGAAAAAGAAGCCAAAGCAATCTATTATGGTATTATGGCTACTGCCACAAAATCCAACATTGCGCTTCGCTCTCCACAAGGAGCAAAATTTGCTGTTGAAAGATTTCTCGCAAGCATGGATTGGAATGGTTGTGGCAACTATCGGAGAGAATGTATCGCACACTGGACAAAACTCTTTGCTACCGATGAGGTTGTTTATACCGAACCCATCATTCAGAACTTCCTTTCGTTCATTGATTACATGTCGTGCAGCGCAGATACATACGTTTCACTCGGTGGCTCCAATGGTTGTGCAGACCAACTCACTAATTGGGACGGAACACAGAAGTTGGGATTAGAAGCACCACCAAAAAAGAAATTACAAGGTTTATATAGAAAATGACAATGAGAGGCGATTTGTAGTATCAATTGCTACAAATCACCTCTCATTACAGAAATATGATGCCAGAAGTAAAGATTTCCAATTATTTATTCTTTCGTCTGAATAAGATTTCTTACTTTTGTAGTCAATAATTGACAATTCTTTTAAAAGATAATCTGTCACTTGTAATGAACATAATAGAATGTTGTTAAAACAAATTCTGAATTATAATAAATGAATAAAGAGTAACAAAAAACAATGCTGTACGGAATAGATATTTTTTCTGGTGCAGGAGGTCTAAGTCTTGGTGCAGAAATGGTTGGAATAAAAATCAGTCATGCTGTAGAAATTAATCCAAGTGCAGCTAAAACCTTCTTGCGAAATCACAAGGGGGCAGAAGTACACCAAGGTGATATTAAGGATATAAAATCATCTGATCTTATCTCCAAAAATCATCCTGTGTTTGTAATTATGGGAGGGCCTCCATGCCAAGGCTTTTCCCTTTCCAATACACGGACAAGGAATATGGAGAATAAGAATAATTTTTTATTCTTAGAATTTGTAAGATTGGTTAAAGAAATTAAACCTACATGGTTCGTCTTAGAAAACGTGTGGGGGCTTACCAACATCAATGAAGGCCAAACAAAGACCATGATTGAAAATTGTTTCCAAGAATTAGGATACAAAGTGAAATCTGAAGTCCTGTGGGCTTCTGACTATGGAGTACCACAAAAAAGGAACCGTTTTTTTATGGTTGGGAATAAGAATGGAATAGAATTCGAATTTCCAAAACCATTTGATTATGAAGTCACTGTTGAAGAAGCTATAGCAGATTTACCAATACTTGCTAATGGACAAATGCTTGCAGAAGCACCTTACATGATACCTTTTGAGCAGTCCAGTGATTATGCACAACAAATGCGCAAGAAATCAGATGTTGCTACCCAGAACTATGTGTCACGCAACAATGAACTTGTTATAGAAAGGTATCGGCATATTCCACAAGGTGGAAATTGGCGCAACATTCCTGATTATTTGATGAAAAATTATGCGGACAAGGGGCGTTGTCATAGTGGAATTTACAAAAGACTTGTTGCAAACAAACCTTCTGTTGTAATATCAAACTATCGTAAAAGTATGTTGATTCACCCATATCAGGATAGAGGACTTTCCGTAAGAGAAGCAGCCCGTTTACAAAGTTTCCCTGACAACTTTATCTTTGAAGGCCCGATATCTCACATACAACAACAAATAGGAAATGCAGTTCCGCCATTGCTTGCAAAAGCAGTTTTTTCTCAAATTGTAAAAATTTCTAAAAATTACAAGAAATATGAGCAAAGATAAAATCAATGTACCGAAGGCATCAACTCTAATGGGCTCTTTGCGTTCTATGGGTTACACCTTTGAGTCTGCGGTTGCTGATGTTATTGATAATAGTATCAGTGCTCATGCTTCAATCATTAAAATATTATTTCCTACTAATCCTCTCGACTCAATAGCTGTTGGCATTATGGACAATGGGGACGGTATGACAGATAATGAACTATTTGAAGCTATGCGTTATGGTTGCATGGCTTCAGAAATAGAACGTAAACAGGATGATTTAGGTCGCTTTGGTTTGGGAATGAAAGCAGCTTCTCTTTCCCAATGCCGAAATCTAACTGTCGTTAGTTTTGACACGAATTCAAATCTCAACGCTTATACATGGGATTATGTTTATATTCAGAAGAAACAGGACTGGATTGTACAAGAACTTACAGAAAATGAAATAAGTAAACTTCCGTATATAAACTCATTGATAGAAAATAAGAAAGGAACACTTGTGCTTTGGCAGGATTTCGATGTTATATCCAAATCAAGTGATGGACAAGTATATGAAACACTTATTGATTTGCGAAAATCTCTTGAAAAGACATTGGCATTGATCTATCATAGATTCTTGTCTCAAACCACAACTTCAAAATTAAAGATATACATCAACAAACAGTCTGTTAAACCACTTGATCCTTTTTTAGAGCATCATCCCAAGACAACCTATAAAAAGGAGCGTACCATTGCCATAAATGATAGTGAAGGCAAGGAGCGTCTTATTTACATCAAGCCTTTTGTCTTGCCGTTTGCTACAGACATGAGTGAAAGCGATAAGAAACTTATTGGTGGAATAGAAAACCTTAGAACTAAACAAGGTTTTTATATTTACCGCAATAATCGTTTGATTATATGGGGAACTTGGTTTGGTATGAAACCACGTGCTGAACTAACAAAGAATGCTCGTATTCGTGTAGACATTCCAAATTCTCTTGATGACATATGGGGTATTGACATAAAGAAACAGAATGCCAGCATACCAAAGAGAATTCTTCATCAGTTAAAGAGAACTGTTGTTGAAGCGTTGGACATTTCGGTGAATCAGCAAACGTATAGAGGACGAACTGTAAAGATTGATGATGATACCGATTATATTTGGGATAGAAAAGAAGGACGTAATAATACTTTTTTCTATCAGATAAATCGGGAAAGTAAACTTTACAAATTTGTCAGAGAAAAGATGTCTGATTCCGATTATAGTTATTTGGAAATATTACTAACTGAAATAGAAAGGAATATTCCAACACAGCAAATGTATATAGACAAATCTAATGAAGTAATTTCAGAATGTGAAACAGATAGTAGATTCGATGATGTATTTCAGATTGCAGTAACTATGATCGCGACATTAAAATCTACAGGTAATCAATCGTATGAGGATATTATAAATGGCTTGATGAAATCTGAGCCTTTTTGTAAGTATCCGAAAATAAGAGTTAAACTTATTGAAAACTTTAAGAGTTAAATATGACGGACGATTTATACTTATCATTAAAGCAAATTACATATGGATTTATCAACGCTGATAAAAGCGCCGGTAAAGAGGTAAAATATGAGAACATTAGTTCTTATATAGATAGAGCTGTATCTTTGTTTCCAGTCTCATGTGATGACAAAGCCAAAAAACGTCTTTTTACTGATATTGAATACCAGTTTCAGATAACTCACGCTAAAGGGCATGTTATATTTGACGATTACGACAATGCTAACGAATGGTACAGCAATGACAAAATAGAAGATCCTTACTTTTGGAATAGATATAAAAGTCTTCTCTTGGCAAATCCCTCTTTTAACATTAAGAGTATAAATCTTTTGGATGAAGAAACTTTGCCTAACATCATGAATTGTCTTGGAAATCCAAAAGAGCTGTTTGATGGTAAGAGATTTAGAAAAGGACTTGTAATTGGTGATGTCCAATCCGGTAAAACAGCCACATACTCAGGCCTTATTTGCAAAGCTGCTGATGCTGGATATAAAGTTGTAATACTCCTTGCTGGTATAACAGAAAGCCTTCGACAGCAAACGCAAGAACGTATAGACGAAAGTATTGTCGGCATAACGTATAAAAAAGTTGGCAAACAAGTGGTTAGCAACAAAATTGGTGTCGGAAAAGACAACAAGCAACTTAGAGCTACGTCTTTTACATCATGTGTAAGTGATTTTGTTGGCAACCATGATAAAATTGCCATGTCTTTAAATTCACAAAACTCACTTATAGTTTTTGTCGTTAAGAAGAATGTATCTGTATTAAACAAACTTTATAAATGGTTATATGATCAAAATGTTGATACAGTAAAGGGTTACATTGATATACCAATGTTACTTATTGACGATGAAGCAGACAATGCATCCGTAAACACCAAGAAAGACGAAACGGATCCCACAAAAACAAATAAGCTCATACGCCAAGTATGTTGCTTATTCAAAGATACAACTTATGTAGGGTTTACAGCAACGCCATTCGCAAATGTTTTCATAGATCCAGACTCCGTTGACAGCATGAGAAATGCAGATCTGTTTCCTGAACATTTTATTTATGCTTTAGAGCCACCATCTAATTATGTGGGTGCTCAAAAAATATTCTATGAGGATGGTCCTTATTACAGGAATCTTCGCTACATAACCGATATAGAAGAACCTGATTACACATCAGAAGAATATCATGATATGGTAGAGAATGATGCCGAGACATTAAATTCAGGTACATTTTATTACCGTCATAAAAAAGAATGGAATGGGCAACTACCAAAATCATTGGATGAAGCTGTCTATTGTTTCTATTTAGCTAATACAATACGTGATTTACGAGGAAACCATTCCTCTCCACGCAGTATGTTAGTTAATATGAGCCGTTTTATAAAAGTACAAAAGTATATTGCTGAACATATTGAAACATTGCACGAAAAAATAGTAGATGACATCCGATTCAACTTTAGTGACGATTCGGAGAGCAATAAGTCCTTGCCTTTATACAAAAGGTTTGAAACTATTTGGAATAAGCATTTTGTACATGTTCATGACATAACTTTTGAGCGCATCATACAGAAACAGGCCATACTAAATGCTATTGATAAAATTAAAATTATGGTAGTCAATGGCTCTAAACAGAGCAGTGCTCTTGACTATCGTAACAATAAATTTTTACGTGTCATTGCAGTAGGTGGGCTTGCCCTGTCCCGTGGGCTTACTTTGGAAGGACTTCTTGTAAGTTACTTTTATCGTAACACTTCAACTTTTGATGTGTTAATGCAGATGGGACGTTGGTTTGGCTATCGTGCTGGTTATGATGATATATTCCAAATTTGGACAAGCAAGAATAGTGCAGAATGGTATGCAGAAGTAGCAAGATCTTCTCAAGAATTGAAAGACAATATTAAAGACATGTACGACCAACGCCTTACACCAAAAGATTTTGGCATCAAGGTTCGAGACAATTCCGTGGAGTTACAGATAACAGCATCCAATAAGATGCGTAATGCTCTTGGCTTAGATGTTCGCTATTCATTCTATGGAAATATCTATGATACACCTTATGTGAGTTTTAACATCGAGCATAACAGAAATAACCTTAAACAAACAGGTGATTTGATAGCCAGATTGTTTGCTGGAGGATACACTCTCAGATACACGGATTTGGTTAAAAAGTCAAATAAAGATGTGTGTGATGCATCCGATGGAACTTCAAGATTCTTCGAGAATGTACCAAAGGATTTAGTAATTTCATTTCTTAAAAACATAAAATGTTCAATGGCAAATGGTAATTTCCACATTCCTAATATTTTGGAGTTCTTATCCGATCCAAACAATACAGGAATAGAACTATGGGATATAGTGATAGAAGGTGGTGAAAGCCAAGAGCATGTGTCTTTCGATGGGTTAAAAGCTATAAGGTGCATGAAACGTTCCATTGAATATGGGAATAAAAATGTAGTACAAATTAGTTCAAGGCGTAGAGTATTAAGTGGTAGCTCAGAAGGCAAATTCGCTTTATCAAAGGAGCAGATACAGCTTGCTGAAAAAAGATGTACAGAGGATTGGATTTCAAAAGGAGAACCTACTGGAGGACGTGAATTTAAACTGAAAGCATATTTTCAATACTTGCCACAAAGGAAACCAATTTTCATTATCATGCCCATAGCGCCCAAGGAAGCGACATCTGACGAGAATGAGCGAATGACCAAATTCCGTACAGAACTTGGCAATGACAAAATTATCGCTTTTGCAATAGGTTTGCCAGGAGTACAAGGAATGGAAAATGCTGTTCATTACAAAATAAACAAAATTTTTCAACGTCTCAATATTGAGGATATAGAAGAAGAGGAGGTAGACGATGCAGACTAAGATTTTCACAATTCTTTCAGGAGATATCCCTGCAAGTCATTTCATCCGCATAGGTAATAATCGTAATATTAATATCTATGTTGGAAGGGACGAGTATGGCCGTTATTCTTTCGACTTTAGAGGTAGTTTTAAAATCTCCAAAACCAAAAGTTCTGAGATTATAAGTGTATCTCACATCAATTGTAACAACGACATTTTCTTGCGATTCTCACTGGAGAGACCTTCTTTACTTGAGTATTTCTGCACTTTTTGTGAAGATTTAATGTCTTCATGTGCAGTTATCAATGACGATGAAACCGCTTATCACACTTTAAGAACTCGCTATTTTTCTTGGAAACAATTGTTTAAGCCTAATCATGGAAATCTCTCAGAGATTGAAATCATGGGGTTGATAGGTGAGCTACTTTTTCTTAAAGGTGTGATGATTCCTGATAAAGGTTTAGATAAGGCGTTGGAAAGTTGGACTGGCCCAGAAAAGACTCATAAGGATTTTTCGCTTGATGAAGAATGGTATGAAATTAAAACAATAGCTGTAGGCAAGGAGACTGTTCACATCTCGTCAGTAGAGCAATTGGACAGTGAAGTCTGCGGTTCCCTTGTTGTATATGCTTTAGAGAAGATGAGCACATCATATAATGGGTTAAGGTTAAATGCACTTGTCACTAACATTATTGCCTCTATAAGTTCCACTATCCAAAAGGATTACTTTCTTGCTAAGCTTGGACTATACGGCTTTGACTTTTCTCCCGAAAATGACAATTATGTATACGACTTGAAGGCTATGAATATATATAAAGTTGAAGGGAACGATTTTCCAAGAGTTATGAGAGAGAAATTACCTAAAGCAATTTCTAAAATACAATATGATATTGTACTCTCAAATATAGAAAAGTTTAAAATTTCGTAAAGAACAAATCTTTAAATTATGGACATCGAGGAATATAGAAAACAATTTATCGATGAATTGAGGTTCAATGCCGAACATGAAGGCACTGAGCCTGAAACTCAATTCATAGAGAAATATCTTTCGGACTTGGAAGAAATCGGAGAGTTGAACGATCCTATACCAATGTCTGTAGAGATGCGCGGTTCTCGAAATAGATTGCTTGCATTTGATGCTTACGCATATGATGAAGCTGATGGGGCTTTAATTTTGATTGCAAGTGATTTTACCAATGAACGTGATAGTACCCCAACACTTACAAATTCACGTATAGAGGATATATACACACATATGTTGAATTTCCTTGATGAATGTGTACAAGGTAATATTAGCAAATATTGTGACGATTCCGATCCAGCACTGATTATAGCAAATGAGTTTCGTAAAAAGATAGGTAAAGGATTGCTATCTACAGAAATCCTTCGTTTCAAATTCTTTATATTGTCTAATGCCACACTAAGCAAGCAAGTGAAGAATTTGTCTAAACCTGAATTTTTGGGTCGTCCTGTCGAACTTAACGTATGGACATTAGAACGATTCTATCAAACATTTGCCTCTAATTCAAGTGAGATAATAGAAATAGATACTACTGACTTTGGTTGTGATGGTATCCAGTGTCTAAAAGCAGACATCGGAGTTGACAGTGAATATGATGCCTATCTTGGCATTGTGCCAGGTAAGTTTCTTGCTGACATTTACCTAAAATATGGAAGCAAACTACTACAAGGCAATGTGCGAGCATTTTTAAGTGTAAGAGGAAAAGTCAACAAAGGAATTAGAAATACTATCATAAATCATCCTGAGAATTTCTTCACTTTCAATAATGGTATAGCTGTTGTTGCTCGTTCTGTTTCATTTTCTGCAGATAAAACTCAAATAGTACATTTTAAGGATCTGCAAATTATCAACGGAGGTCAAACGACGGCATCTTTGGCTAATGCCATCATTAAAAAAGAAGCTCGCTATGGCATGGATAATTTGTATGTTCCGATGAAATTGACAGTCTTGAATGTTGAAAATGATTTGTCTGAAGAACAAGTAGAGCAATATAACAGCATAACAAAGACTATTTCACAATGTGCAAATAGCCAAAATGCTGTTTCTGAGGCTGATTTTTTCTCTAACCACCCATTCCATGTGTTAATGGAAAAATTGTCTAAAAAGGTAATGGCACCTCCTGTAAATGGAAATCCATATCAAACGATATGGTTTTATGAGCGTTCGCGAGGCAAATGGGAACAGGAACAAATGAAACTGACACCAGCACAGAAAAAGAAATTTTGTGAGATGCATCCTAAGAATCAAGTCATCAAAAAGGAAAAACTTGCAAAATGTTACAATACAATACTGATGAATCCACATCAAGTATGCCAAAGTTCTGCAATCAATTTCAATAGATTTGCTGGTGTTATTGAAAAAATTTACGATGAGAATAGAGATAGTATAAATGAGGATTTCTTCCGTAAATGCGTTAGCTCCGTTATACTTTTCGATACTCTTGATGGATTGATTAGTAAGGCATCATGGTATCCTAAAGGTGGTAACAAAGCCCAGATAGTACCATATACGATAGCCAAACTCATGACTCTCATCCCTAAAGGCAAAGATATAGACTGGCGTTATATATGGCAGAAACAAACTCTTTATCCTGAATTGGCAGAAGAATTGTTGAGACTTGCGTATTGTACTCATAACTTCTTGATGGATCAAGCAAACGGAGGTATCGTTAGAACCATATCACGTACACAAGCTGTATGGAAGAATTTCCAAGATTACAAATATACACTTGGTGAAACATTCTTGTCAACATTAGTGTCTATCGAAGAAACAAAAAATGCAGAACGTGCAGCAAAACGTGCACATAAGTTTGACGCAGCTATTGATGCATCTGTGGAAATTTTCAATCTTGGAGCAAATTATTGGATGAAAGTATACAATGACCTTATGAAAGAGAACGTTCTTTCTTATGGTGATTGTAGCTTTATAAAAGGAATTGCAGACTACATTGCAAAGCAGAATTTACCTTCTGCCTCACAATGTAAGCGTTTGGTTAAAATCGTGAACAAGGCTGAAGACAAAGGCTACATAATGCCCAATTAAAAAACATTTTATGGCACTCGCAATAAACATAAACGACCTGCTTAACAAGCAGAAAATAGAATCTAACCGCATTGAGTTCAAGAAAGGTTGGAACCCAGGAAGCATATATCACAGTATATGTGCTTTCGCCAATGACTTTGATGACCTTGGTGGTGGATATATCATTGTAGGTGTAGATACCGATGATAAGACTGGCATGGCAATACGACCTGTAGAAGGCGTGCCAATGGAAAAAATAGATAACATTTTGCAAGAGATGGTGGGCTACAACAACAAAATGGCTCCATACTACTTGCCTCGCACTTCTGTAGAGGAGGTTGATGGCAAACAGTTGATAGTTATATGGTGTCCAGCTGGTAGTTACCGTCCATATTCTGTACCTGTAAATGTAACTGCAAAAGGTACGAAAGAATATTTCTATATCCGTAGTGGCACAAGTAGCATAGAGGCAAGAGGTGAAGTGCTCGTTGAATTGCGAGAGTTAGCTAACCGTATACCTTTTGACGAACGAGGAAATAGCGACATACAGTTGGAAGACATTTCATTGGTGCTTCTTCGTGATTATCTTGTCAAAGTGGGTAGCAAACTGGTTGATGATGTGATAACGACTCCGCTTTCTACCATACTTGACCAAATGGAACTGTACACAGGACCAAAAGAAAACCGTTTGCTTCGCAATGTGGCAGCCATGATGTTCTGCGAGAATCCAAGTAAGTTCTTTCCTTACACTCAGATTGATGTAGTAACCTTCCCTAACGGAAAGATGAAAGATCCAAACAATTTCACAGAAGTTACATTCAAAGGCAGTGTTCCGCAGATGATAAAACAGACAATGGATTACATCAAGAGCAATGTACTCAAAGAGCATGTGCGTAAGATTTCCGGTAGGCAGGAGGCAGAACGTTTTTGGAACTATCCATACGATGCTATTGAGGAAGCAGTTGTAAACTCTGTATATCACAGAGATTTCTTGCAGCATGAACCAATAGAGATTACCATTGAACCAAGCGGAATCTCTATACTCAATTGTCCTGGACCTGACAGAAGCATCTCCAAGGAGGATATAGAAAAGGGCGATATGCTAAAAAGCCGTCGCTACCGCAACCGTCGTTTGGGTGATTTCTTAAAAGAGCTTGACCTTACAGAGGGTCGCTCAACTGGTGTTCCAACAATACAAACAAAGTTAGCAGAGAATGGTTCACCACGTGCCATCTTTGAAACTACAGATGACCGCTTGACGTTCTTGGTTACTATTCCTGTTCATGAAGGATGTCGTGAAAGTTCGGAAACGAATAGCAACAGTTCGGAAACAGACATACTTGGTTCGAAAAGAGGTTCGGAAACAAAAACGAAAAGTTCGGAAAGAAGTTCGGAAACAAAGGACTTGATTATAGATATTATAAAACAAGACCCACATATAACAGCCGCTGAAATCGCAATGCAATTGAATATGTCTTCACGAGGAGTTGAGAAGCAAATACGTAAACTTCGTGAATTAGGCAAAATTAAACGAACAGGTGGTAGATTTGGAGGCTATTGGGAAATCGTAATATTAGACAAAGAATAAAACGGATATGTTATTAGGAAACAAGATAAGGTCTCTAAGAGACGAACAAGGAATATTGCAGCGTCAAGTAGCTGCATACTTAGAAATAGATACTCCAATGTTCAGCAAGATTGAACGTGGGGATAGGCGAGCAAAGAGAAGTCAAGTAATTCAAATAGCAACATACTTCAAAGTGGATGAAAAGGAAATGCTCACCCTTTGGCTTGCTGATAAGATATTGGATGCTTTGGAGGATGAAGATGAATTAAATTTAAATGCGATAAAGATTGCAGAAATGGAAATAAACAATGAGCGAAATGAGCAACATTGATAATGCTACAAAATCAGAACTATTGCAGGCAGTAGAAGATGAACAAATAAAAATCAATCAAAACATAGTTAAATTATTTGGAATGGAATTGTATGTGGAAAAGAAAGGATTTACACAACATCAAATATACGAATTGGCAGGAGCCAAAGATTATGTTTCAACTATAACATTTGCCCCGGATTCAGATTCGGCACAAAAATATGGACAATCATTAACCGTCAATTTTATATATACATTGAAAGAGCGTAAACTCTTGGAAAATGACATCTACGCTTTAGATAATGATTTTCATGTAAAAGTAGTAGAATTACTGAATAAACTTAATGATAAATTATCTAAAGAAGTAAAAGAAACAGGTGTAAATATTAAAGATATTATAGAGCTTTTAGTGCTACCTTTAAATAAAGAATGTAATACATATCAGAGTAAAGAACTTAGAGAACCTTATATTATGAATATTCCTATATCGTCTTCTTCAAACGGAGGAGATATTGGATGGATATTTGGTTTTCTACAGAAAATGAAAAACGAAAATATTGCTATCACACCAGATGAGGAATTCGAATATCTTGCATATAAGATAATTCTTGACTTTGATAACGTTACCAAAGAAGAACATAATGCTATTTTTGATGAAACCAATGCTATAAAATCTCCTATGGTTGCATACTATTATTTAATGTGGAGGAAACAAACCAAAGGATTAAATAATAAAGAAAAAAACATTTTAGGGGAAATAATATCCAATCAGCTTATAAAACGTTTAAATCAAACAGAAGAAGAATTAAAGAAAATGGGGCTAAGTCTTCGAAAATTAGGAGAAAAATATCCACAAAAATTTTCTTTACTATTTGATAAAATTGCACACTTTCACGAAATAAGATATAATGTATCAGGAAAGCATTTGCTTTATTGTAATTTCGATACATTCTTACATGTTTATTTAAGACATGTCAAAGAATTAAAAGTAGACAACCAATTTGGAGATAGGGACAAGTTTCAGCTAAAGGAAGAAAATGTTATGGACGTAATGGGGCATGTTATGCGTTCTTTAAATGATGAGTATCAATTGTATAAAGAACAGAATCCTAATGGAAGATTTTTTCGTAAAGGAGCAATGGCTTACTATTATAATGGGGATTATTATAATGTTGTTGTAAATGCAGATGGCAGTATCTCTACTTTTTACAAAGGAAGTGGGGATAAACAGTAAAAATTCAAGTTAACAAATATTAATTACAGATTTGTATAAAACTCTTCACGTTTCTATAAAAACAATACAAAACTGAAATCTTGCATACAATGGGAACTTTATGGTATCATTTATACTCGGAGTCGTAAGGTTTCTTCTGATTTACAGATGTTTATAAAACATATACTGGTTCAAGCGTGGAGCCAGTCCTGTCGCTCGTTCCACGTGTTAAGGCCTTCGCATTGCCCAGAATGTCGAAACGAGCAACGCTGAAAGCCCCACGTAGATGTGTATATAATTCCTCCTCCCTACCAACGAGCATATTGCTCGAAGCCAAAGAGGGCTGTATATAATACACCCTGTAGGGCGTCCCCGTTGCTTTGTTCTTGACATTCTGTTTGAAGTTGCGAAGTTCTAACACGTCAAAACCAAAGCGTACAGTTACGCCTTAATATGTATATGTCGCCCCGGCCTCCTGCCCTCTTGTGGGCTTTCAGCAAGGGTTACGGTTGCAAAAATAGTGATAATTTCGATAAGTCGTATCAAAAAATGGAGATTTTTTTGTGGTAGGGGGATAAAAAAACTTCATTTTCTTTGTTTTTGTTTTTTTAATCCTGGTAATTCACGTTGCAGCCTGTCACTAATAGTATCAAGAGCCTTTGCGCCCCAATGTGCTTGTTGTAAATTGATAGACACATAACGCCCTATACCATAATATAAAGACAACTGTATGGCATTACCAGACGTAAAAGATGTCGTAAAAGAAACGAAGCCGGCTTCATGTGGCAACGCAAGCACTTTCGATCAACAACGCAAGTACTTTCGATTGCCATAGAAGCCGGCTTCGTTTTTGGGGTTATTTCCCTCTCCTATTCATCCCATGCAGTCCAGGGGTTATAGGGCTTTGCCATATCGGCAACACTGCCGTTGCCGTTGTCTTCACTTCCTCCTTTTGATGAAGTTCCACCCACATTAGTGCCAGTACTTCCACTCCCGTCTGTACGAACTTGATTCTGGTCATAAACGGGCGATGCGGCTATGAAATGTTCTGTTTCCATCTTCACCAATATCATAGTTGGCTTGTTGTATATCTTTTTCATTTTCTTTTCTCCTTTTACTATTATTTTTACATCATTTTTCCTTCATGTGCATTCTCGGCACACTCTTACTTACGGAGATATTTTCTGCCGTTGCGCACCACGATGCCCTTGTAAGAAGCATCCACACGCTGTCCGCTCAGGTTGTAAACCTCGGCTTGCTTAGAGGCTTCCTCTGCCGAAATGTTGCTGATGCCTGTTGTCGAAGCTGCCATCACTGCTACATGAATCTTGGCGTTGGTGCCATTGCTTGCAGGCTGTGCCGCATTGTTGTTCGCCGCATTCCAGTTGGGGAAATAGAAATAAGCACGCATTCCGTTGAACTGAAGAGTGGAACCAGATGGCAGATATTTCAGATAGTTGCCAGCAGCTGTGCTGATGTACTGATACTTCTGGCTGCCGTTGTCGGAAATAAGAGTTGTTGTAAGTTTACCATCCGTACCATCTGTATACTTTTTACGACCATACAATCCGCGGAAATAGAAATCGCCGTTCACAATGTTGTCGTTATACGAAGCCTTCACCTCATAAGGAGGCACCACGGAAATAAGTTTTTCTCCGATATGGGCATAATAAGTTGACTCTTGCCCCATAAGAGTTTCAGGCTCCATGTTCTCTGCACCTTGAATGGTCGTCAAACAATATGTCTGTGTACCCGATGCCTGCATCAGATAAGGCACACCAGCCTTAATAGTGAGGTCTGTATCTGGCAGTTTGGTAAAGGTAAGTACACCTTTATCGCTCACCTGTCCAGCCCATTGATGAACAGTCTCATCACTAGTTGCAGGTTTGGCAAGAGCAATAAGTTCGCAGCCAAAAGCCGCCTTAAATTCTTCTTTTGTCAGGTCGAAAGGCAGACAGATTGTATTCCATGCATCGGTGTTGACCAGTTTCGTACGATGCACATAGACATCCACCTCATCGTCAAAAGCGCCCTGCGAAGCCAAGTATTCAACACGACCCTCAGCATCATTCTCATCAAGATAAATCTTGTTTACCTTAAAGAAATCGCCTTTCAGTACAATGAGTTTAGACTCACTTTGATTTCGCTTCACCAAGATGCCTTCAAATGTTCCGCTGGTTCCTACATAGTCATCAAGATTGATGCCATCCAACTGTGAACTATTGAAGTAAATACGGTTTGATTCATTATCAGTTTTTGTAGTTTCATTCTGTACCAAATAGAATTCATTGTTAGTTCCCTTCTTGATGGTTCCTGGTACTCTGATAATCGTATTCAGATAGGGGCCATACGAAGCTGTTGCCGTATTTCCACCGGCATGATTTTTTGCAATTGTGTTCACATCTGTGACTACTGTATAAGGATAATCTGCCTCTGTGGTTTCATTTGCCTCACCATCACGTTTTACAGTAAGACTTGTATTGTAAGTAACATCACCAATTTTAACTGAATTTACAAGGGATCCAAAATATGGCATTCCGCTCTCATTTTCTCTATAGTCACCAATGATAGAACCTGTTATCTTGCTGCCAATTTTCAAATTCCAAGTAGAAAATAATTGTTTGTCGTAAACACCATTAGGCGAAACCCATAGACCATAATAATTATTATCACTACCTTTATTTACTATAAAAAAGGAATTGACAAATTTATCAGCTTTAATATCTGGGTCTGCATGTTTCATCACAGCCACAACAGTTGTGGGATTCGAATCATCAAACTTGACTACTACATCATCGTGTTTCAGACTATTTGTTTGAGCTGCATCGCGCAATTCTTTAATCGAGGTAAAAACCTTCTGCGATGTTGGGGGGGGGTCTGAGCCACAATCTGTCCTGTGGTGAGGATGATGATACTGATCAGCATCCATAATCGAGATAGAATTAAACGTTTCATTTTACTTACAGTTTTAGTTGATTATTTTGAGTATATTTTTTGTTCTTGTGAATTACCTTTTCCCAGATGAACGTTTTAAACGTATATCTTCTTTCACAGGGGCAAAATTAGTAAAAATTTAAAAATGTCGCCTTTTTGTATTTTATTTTTTCGCAATTAATTACGAAAACGTTTACGACCCCCCTCCTTACGTTTTATCTCTCAATCACTATCTTTCGCTTACTTTCTACTGCCAACTTCGTCATTTATACATAAAAAAAGACAGAAAGCAAATCTCCACATTCCCTATATATAATAAGGTATAAAGGGAGAAAAAGAGGGTAAAAACAGTCATATACCACAAACGTGGTAGTAAGAATGCCACTATTATGCGATTTCATAACTCGTTTTTTCACCGTACCTTTGCATCATCAATCAGAAATAATAAACAATTTAAAGAAAGGACATAGATTATGAGTACAGAAAAGAAACTTCGCTTTGAGACACTTCAGTTGCACGTAGGTCAGGAAAATCCAGATCCAGCTACCGACGCCCGTGCGGTGCCAATCTATCAGACTACAAGTTACGTGTTCCGCAACTCTCAGCACGCTGCTGATCGATTCGGACTCCGTGACGCAGGAAATATCTATGGTCGACTGACCAACTCTACTCAGGGTGTATTCGAAGACCGTGTAGCTGCCCTCGAAGGTGGTGTGGCTGGTCTGGCTGTCGCTTCTGGTGCTGCCGCTGTTACCTACGCTCTGCAGAACATCCTTCAGAATGGCGACCACATCGTTGCTGCCGACAACATCTACGGTGGTACTTATAACCTCATCACTCATACATTATCCACACAGGGCGTCAGCTACTCCATCGTGGACCCTCGCAACTTCGAGCAGGTAGAGGCAGCCATCCAGGACAACACCAAGGCACTCTATGCCGAGACCTTCGGAAATCCTAACTCAGATGTGACCGATATCGATAAGTTGGCTGAGATTGCTCATCGCCACAACATCCCATTGAT
>ULZB01015568.1_pt1 | contig 17116 bp, 13 predicted proteins | sample 1962691 | NCBI WGS metagenome assembly ULZB01 (sample SAMEA4835878, study PRJEB28245) | human gut metagenome | biome: gut microbiome; material: fecal sample | place: Denmark | collected 2008 | reverse complement strand
GACAGAGTCCGCCTGCAGGAGGGATGATGCGCCGGGGCAGGTTCCTGTGGATGGCGGCATGTCTGGCGGCAGCAGTTTTGTCCGGCATATGGAGCCTGAAAGCAGGAACGGAAGTGGACGGCACAGAGCATTATCTGACGGCAGCTTTGTCACAGCCGGTAACGGTACAGGAGGCTCACAAGGCGCTGGAGGGGAAGAAAAAATGCGTGACAATCTGGGGAGCAAAGGAGCATATGAATTTAACTCAGCCGGAAACCGGCCGGGAAACAGAGGCAGAAATGCTTGTACTTTGTGGCTCCTCTGAGTGGATGCTGCCGGGAGCGGCAATTCTTTCTCCGTCCGATAACCGGGGATGTCTGCTGGGAGAGAAAACGGCAGAGCAGCTTTTCGGAAGGACTAATATTGTAGGGGAGAAGGTAGAGCAGGGGGGGAAGTGCTGGCTGGTGCGCGGTGTGATCCCCAATATTTCCGATGCATTTGTGGTGGAAGCAGGGGACAGGATGTCCAAAATGCATCTAAACAGGATCACATTTTCTCACCGGCCGCAGGTTCTGACCCGGATCAGAGCACAGGCATTTTTGGATCAGAGGGGACTGGTAGGAACGTGGCTGCGGTTTGATCTGGCCCATGGAACAAGGATGTTTCAGGAGCTTTTACCGGGGCAATGGTCTGATTTTTCCGGCTGGAAGAGTAACTGGAACACACAGCAGAGTGCCTTTTCTGCGTTGCGCCGGATTCATAAAAATAATATTGAACTGACCTGGGAAAGCCTGCTGATAAAAAAATTATTGTGGGAGCTTCTGGCGATCATTTTCCTTTTGATCTTTTTGTCTAAATGGATCACTGATGTCTTTTTTGGTATGGATAAAGAACGGATGGCATATTGACCAAACGTCAGATACACGATACAATAAAAGTTGTGTCTTTTGGGCATATTACTTTTAGGAGGCATCTGATGAAAAAATTATTGAAGTATATTACGGAGTACCGGAAGGAATGTATCCTGGGACCTTTGTTTAAATTGCTGGAGGCATGCTTCGATCTGACCGTTCCTATGGTTATGGCATGGCTGATCGACAGAGGTATCTCCCAGAACAATGTACCATACATCTGGAAGATGGGGGGGCTTTTGCTGGTGCTGGCGGCGATCGGTCTGACCTGCTCCATCACGGCGCAGTATTTTGCGGCAAAAGCGGCGGTAGGCTTTGCGACAAAGCTTCGTCATGCGGTGTTTGAACATATTGAGTCCTTGTCCTTTACCGAGATGGACGAGGCGGGAACCTCCATGATGATCACGAGAATGACCAGTGATATCAATCAGGTTCAGTCGGGAACCAACCTGGCACTTCGTCTTTTCCTACGTTCTCCGTTTATTGTATTTGGTGCGGCGATCATGGCATTTACCATTGATGTCAAGGCGGCACTTATCTTTGCGGTAGTCATTCCGCTGCTTGCCATTGTTGTGTTTGGCATTATGCTGATGACGATGCCGATGTACCAGAAGGTGCAGGGGCATCTGGATCGACTGCTGGGAGTGACAAGACAGAATCTGAGCGGTGTACGTGTGATCCGCGCATTTAACAAGGAGCAGGCAGAGAGAGAAAGCTTTCGTCAGGAAAATGATCTTCTCACCAGAATGCAGCTTTTTGTGGGACGTATTTCCGCACTGATGAATCCGGTTACTTATATTATGATCAACGGAGCACTGGTGGCACTGATCTGGACAGGAGCGGTCCGTATCAATATGGGAACATTGACACAGGGACAGATCGTGGCGCTGATCAATTATATGTCACAGATCCTGGTGGAGTTAGTCAAGCTTGCCAATACCATTATCATGACGACGAAATGTGTGGCATGCGGCAACCGTATCCAGTCTTTGCTGGAGGTAAACAGCAGTCTGGAGGACGGCAATGTATCCTTTGAGCCGGAGCAGAATAAGAAACCGGCACTTGTAGAGTTTGACCATGTGGTACTGGCATATAAAGGTGCAGGAGAGGCATCTCTGGAGGATATCACCTTTACGGCAGAGCCGGGTCAGACCATCGGTATTATTGGCGGTACCGGTTCCGGAAAGACTTCTCTGGTGCATATGATCCCGAGATTTTATGATGCCACAGAGGGAAGTGTACGAATTAACGGACAGGACGTAAAATCGTACAGACTGGAGGAACTGCGGCAGAACATTGGTATTGTCATGCAGAAGGCGGTGCTGTTCCATGGTACCATCCGTGAAAATATCCGCTGGGGTAATCCGGATGCAGACGATAAACAGATCAATGAGGCATTGGAGCTTGCACAGGCATCCGAAGTGGTTGCCGGTAAACCGGAGGGACTGGATTACGAGATCGAGCAGGGAGGAAGAAATCTTTCCGGAGGACAGAGACAGAGATTTACCATTGCCAGAGCCCTGGCGCGAAAGCCTTCCATTCTGATCCTGGACGACAGTGCTTCGGCACTTGACTTTGCAACGGATGCAAAGCTTCGAAAAGCCCTTGGCACATTGAAAAATACATCGACGATATTTATCGTATCGCAGAGAACCTCTTCCATCCAGCAGGCGGACAAGATTCTGGTACTGGATGACGGACAGCTTGTGGGTATGGGAACCCACGAAGAGCTGCTTCAGAACTGTAATGTATATAAGGAGATCTATGATTCCCAGTTTAAGAAACCGGAGGAAACAAAGACACAGAAGGAAGAGGTGAGATAAGCGATGGCAGGAAAAGAAAAAATGACCAGAGATGATCAGAAAAAGACTTTGGGAAAAGTAATGAAGTATATTAAAAAATACCGGATCCGTGTGGTGATGTCCCTGATCTTTGCGGCAGTGACAGTGATCACAACACTTTATCTTCCGATCCTTACAGGTAATGCCGTGGATCTTATGGTAGAGAAGGGGAAGGTTGATTTTGCCGGCTTAAAGCCCATCGTAAAAACGATGCTGATCGTGCTGGCCATTACCGGTGTGGCACAGTGGATCATGAATATCTGCAACAACTATATTACTTACCATGTGGTTCAGGATATCCGGAAGGATGCCATGGACCGGATTCAGATCGTGCCTCTGAAGTATCTGGATGGCCATGCGGCAGGAGATATTGTAAGCCGTGTGATCGCAGATGTGGATCAGTTTGCCGATGGTCTTCTGATGGGATTTACCCAGGCATTTACCGGTGTGATGACGATCGTTGGAACTCTGGTGTTTATGCTGCGGATCAATGTATGGATCACGCTTGTAGTGATTCTGGTGACTCCATTGTCCTTTTTTGTGGCAGGCTTTATTGCCAAAAAGTCCTACAGCATGTTTCAGATGCAGTCAAAGGAAAGAGGAGCCCAGACGGCTTTGATCGACGAGATGATCGGCAATCAGAGAGTGGTACAGGCATATGGTCACGAGAAACGCTCTCTGGAGCAGTTTGATGAGATCAACGGCAGACTGGAGAAGTATTCCCTGAGGGCTACATTCTTCTCATCCATTACCAATCCGGCCACACGTTTTGTCAACAATCTGGTGTATGCGGGAGTTGGTATTGTGGGAGCGTTTTTTGCCATTCACGGAATGCTGTCTGTGGGACGTCTCACCAGCTTCTTAAGCTATGCAAATCAGTATACAAAGCCGTTTAATGAGATTTCCGGTGTTATTACAGAGCTGCAGAATGCGATCGCCTGTGCTGCCAGAGTGTTTGAACTGATGGAGGCAGAGCCGCAGGAGCCGGACAAGCCGGATGCGATCGAGCTGACACAGGTGAAGGGTGCGGTTGAACTGAAAAATGTATCCTTCTCCTATGTGCCGGAACAGAAGCTGATCCAGGATTTTAACCTTATGGTCAAGCCGGGACAGCGAGTGGCAATCGTTGGACCAACCGGATGTGGAAAAACTACGGTGATCAATCTGCTGATGCGTTTTTATGATGTAAATAAGGGCGTGATCGCGGTGGACGGCACGGATATCCGCAATATGACAAGAGCCAGCCTTCGAAGCAATATTGGTATGGTGCTGCAGGAGACATGGCTTAAGGATGGAACGATCCGGGATAACATTACTATGGGAAAACCGGATGCAACCGAAGAGGAGATCATTGCGGCAGCGAAGGCAACCCACGCCCACAGCTTCATTAAACGTCTGCCACAGGGCTACGATACGGTGGTTCGTGAGGATGGAGATAATCTTTCCCAGGGACAGAAGCAGTTATTATGTATTACGAGAGTTATGCTTTGCCAGCCTCCGATGCTGATACTGGATGAGGCAACATCTTCGATTGATACCCGTACGGAGATACGGATCCAGAGAGCCTTCGAAAAGCTTATGAAGGGAAGAACAAGTTTTATTGTGGCACATCGTTTGTCTACGATCAAAAATGCCGATATTATTCTGGTGATGAAGGATGGTAACATTATTGAGCAGGGCAGCCATGAAAGCCTGCTTGCACAGAACGGATTCTATGCAAACTTGTATAACAGTCAGTTTGCGTAGGGGGAGAAAGGAACCGGGAATAGAAATGGATAAAAAAGTATTGGTGCTGGATTTAGATGGCACATTGACCAATTCAGAAAAGAAGATCACTCCGGAGACAAAGGCGGCACTGATGGAGATGCAGGAGAAGGGGCATACCGTGGTCCTTGCATCCGGGCGTCCCACAGCAGGGATCACGCCTTTGGCAAAGGAGTTAAAGCTAAAGGAGCATGGAGGATATATTTTGTCCTTTAATGGTGGAAAGATCACGGACTGCAGCAGTGATGAGGTGATCTACCAGAAAACACTGCCGCCGGAGCTTGTGCCGGAGCTGTTCTCTTTGGCGAGAAAGCTGGATATCGGTCTGCTTTCCTATGATGAGGATAACAATATCATCACCGGAATGCATTATGATGAGTATATTGATGTGGAGAAGAATATCAATCATCTGCCGGTGAAACAGATGGAAAAGGTCGAGGATCATGTGGATTTTCCATTGAATAAATGTCTGGGAACAGCCGAGCCGGAGATGGCAGCGGAAGCAGAGAAGATCTATGCCGAAAAGTTTGGGGACAAGCTCTGTATCAGCCGAAGTGAGCCGTTTTTTGTGGAGATCACCCCAAAGGGCATTGACAAGGCGGCTTCTCTGGAGCGTTTCTGTAAAATGACGGGAAATAAAAGGGAAGATATGATCGCCTGTGGAGATGGCTTTAATGATCTGTCTATGATCAAATATGCCGGTCTTGGAGTGGCCATGGAGAATGCCCAGCCGGTGGTAAAGGATGCAGCAGATTATGTGACAGCCTCCAATGATGAGGATGGTGTGGCAAAGGTGATCCACAAATTTATCTTAAAGGATGATGTGTCCGAAAATGCGGACACCATGTAATAAGATTAAAAAAAATGACATATCCGAAAATGCGGACATCATGTAACAAAACTTTATGCTTACAAAGTACCCTTGAAATTGGACAGAGCAGGAATGCAGAAACGGTAATGAAAACAGGAGGTACCCCAAAATGCAGAAACCGGTCAATCAAAATGCTTCCCCGGAAGCAGCAGCTCTTTTAAGTTATCTGGAACAGACGGCAGGCCATGGGATTATTACGGGACAGCATACCCAGACAAATCCTATGGAGGAGATTACATATATCCGGGAGATTACCGGAAAGCAGCCTAAGCTCAGAGGTTTTGAGCTTCTGGCATATTCTCCAAATATCAATGAGGCAGATGCCGGAGAGGCATGTCTTACTGAGGTGTACGAAAACAGGGACACATTAAAAACGGCTATGAAATGGGCAAAGGAATCCGATGGGATCGTAACATTTTCCTTTCACTGGTTTTCTCCTTTAGGAGGCAGGGACAAAAGCTTTTATACGGAGCATACTGATTTTGATCCGGCAAAGGTACTGGTCGAAGGGACACCGGAGCGGGAGGCGTTTTATCACGATATGAAGGTGATTGCCGGTTATCTTGAGGAGTTTAAAGAGGCAGGAATCCCAATTCTCTGGAGACCGTTTCATGAGTCAGACGGAACCTGGTTCTGGTGGGGGTCTAAGGGACCGGAGGTTGCCAGGGATCTGTATCTGTTGATGTATGATTATTACGTGAATGAATGTCATCTGGACAATCTGCTCTGGGTATGGAACTGCAGACTGCCGGAGGGATATCCGGGGGATGCGTTTGTGGATATTGTTTCTGTAGATATTTACCTGCCGGAATATGCGCCCACAGACTATGCGAAGGAATACGAGGAGCTGATCCGGGCAACCAGTACCAATAAGGTGGCGGCTCTGGCTGAGGTGGGTTATATGCCGGATGTGGATATGCTGGCAGAGTCTCATACACCATGGGCGTATTATATGACCTGGTCCAAGGAGTTTTGTATTGGGGAGCAGTACAACAGCAAGGAAAATCTTCGCCGTATGTATGACAGTGCATATGCGGTGTATAATGAACCCTAAAGGGTTCATATTAGAAGTTGCTTCGCAACTTCGATTTGCATAATTTTAAGATATCGTATTCCGGATGGAATTTCAATGCCTGGAATAGTCAGTGAGATCCTCGTTTCGCCGGTACTGTCCCGGTGTGACACCGTATTCCCGGTGGAAGCAGCGGATATAATGGCTGCAGGAGGCAAAGCCTAGAAAGGAACTGATATCAGTACAGCTAATGGTGCTGTTTTTCAGCATATAGCAGGAGGTTTCACATTTTTTATGCAGGATATACTGTTGCAGGGTATATCCTGTTTCTTTTTTGAAAAGTTTCGATAGATATTCCGGATGAAGTCCCAGTGCTGCTGCAACTTCCCGGCTGGAAAGAGGGTGGGACATATGTCTGACAATGTAATCAATGCCATGCCGGACATGATAGGAAAGGGATTTCCCTTGACGTAGCTCATGCATGGCGTTGGTAAAAGCAGTGACAGCCTTCACCTTAATCCTGGCGAGCTCCTCCTGACTGGTACACTGATCCACCTTTCGGATCAAGAGGTCACTGAGGGTAAAGGACTGCTCCGGTTCCAGTCCCCCTTCAATGCAGAAACGGGTGATCATAGCGATCAGAATGACTTGATGATACTTCATATTCTGCAGAGGATTTGCAGATAATGTTCCCATATGTTCCCAGTTCTGATTGGCGATATCTCCCTGCAAAATGTCCGGATTGCCGGAGGCAATATCCCGGTAGAAGGCAAATTCCTCCTCCAGGGAGATATGAAAATATTCTTCCTCCTGCTGCTTGGCGAGGAGATTCCGGAGTTCCTTTTTGACGTTCATGGGTATGAAAGCTCCTTTCTGTGGAAAGTAATTTTATAATGCCATGGTTAAGCCGGCAGATAGTAATTTGGATGTAAACATATATTACTATCTGCTTTTGACCCTGATATCATATTATATCTGTATTATGATATATTTATCTGTTTCATAGTATCATATCTAACAAAATAATACTATGATAAAGTTGTAAAAAAGAAAACAGATTACGCTTATATAAATGCAGGAAAAAGAAAGGAAAGGTGATCATGATGAGAAAATGGATCGGATATGAAAAGGGTGTCAATCTTGGCGGCTGGTTATCCCAGTGTGATTACAGCAAGGAAAGGCTGGAGCATTTTATTGAGGAGGAAGACATCAGACGTCTTAGTACCTGGGGGTTGGACCATCTTCGTCTGCCAATGGATTACAATGTCCTGCGGGAGGAAAACGGAGCATTTAAGGAGGATGGTTTTGGTTATGTGAAGAGTGCTGTGGAGTGGTGCCACAAATATGGGCTGAATGTCATTTTGGATCTTCATAAAACCGCAGGTTATTCCTTTGATAAAAATGAGCAGGAGCATGGTTTTTTTGCGGAGGAAAGTTATCAGGAGTATTTCTATACCCTGTGGGAGGAGATTGCCCGGAAATTTGCCGGATATGGAGATCAGGTTGCCTTTGAGCTTCTTAATGAAGTGACGGACGAGAAGACTATGGATGCATGGAAGCAGATTTCAGCAGAATGTATCCGCAGGATCCGTGTTATTGCTCCGAAAACAAAGATTATGATTGGTGGCTACTGGAATAACAGTGTTACTGCAGTAAAGGATCTTCCGATGCCGGCAGATGAGAACATTGTTTATAATTTTCATTGCTATGAGCCTCTGATCTTTACTCATCAGGGAGCGGGCTGGGTTGATACCATGCCTGCGGATTACCGGATGTCCTTTGATAATGACATGTCCGTGTTTATGGACAAGACCAAGGAATATCTTCCAGACAATGTGATCATGCTGGAGCCGGCAAAGGACATTGCACATGCTCTGGACAGTGAATTCTTTGAAAAGCTGTTTGCAGAGGCTATTACAGTTGCTGAGGAGAGAAATGTGCCGTTGTATTGCGGAGAATATGGCGTGATCAATCTGGCATCCCCGGAGGATACACTGAAATGGTATCGAAGCATTCATGCTGTATTTGAAAAATATGGTATTGGAAGAGCAGCATGGAGTTACAAGGAGATGGACTTTGGTCTTATTGATGAGCATATGGATCCGGTACGGGAGGATGTGATCCGGGAGCTGTAGTGCCACAGTATCTGAAAAAGAAATTGGTATGGGTCTAATATACAATTTTTGATGATATCCACACTTTCTATTTGATATAAATTGTGATACAGTGTTAGGGAATGTGGAGGCAAAACATCATGAAAACAACAGAGAAAGAGATGGATATGTTAAACGGAGGGATTGCAGGAAAATTAATTCTGTTTTCCCTTCCGTTAGCGTTTAGCAGTATTTTACAGCAGCTTTTTAATTCCGCAGATGTTGCCGTAGTTGGACGATTCGCAGGAGATCAGGCACTGGCGGCGGTGGGAAGCTGTGTGGCACTGGTAGGTATCTTTGTCAATCTGATCGTGGGACTTTCGGTGGGACCCAATGCCGTGTTAGCCAGCCTGATCGGTCAGAAGAAACGGGAACGGATTCCGGGAATGCTTCATACGGTCTTAACCTTTGGAGCAGCTTTGGGAGTATTTCTGATGCTCCTTGGTATGTTGACGGCACGGCTCGTTTTGGAAGCCTCCGGCACGCCGGAAAGTGTCATGGCAGAAGCCTTATTGTACATCAGGATCTATTTTTTGAGTATTCCCTTTATGCTGATCTACAATTTTGGTTCTGCGACACTTCGAAGTTTCGGGGATACCAGACGCCCAATGTATTATCTTCTGGCGTCCGGTATTGTGAATGTGATTTTAAATCTGGTTCTTGTGATCAGCTTCCGGCTGGGGGTATCCGGCGTGGCGATCGCTACGGTGATCTCCAATATATTGAGTGCATCTCTCGTGATCCATTGTCTTCATCACAGACGGGATGAGTTTCAATTTCGTTTTCATGATATGAGGATCAAATGGACCGATCTGAAAAAGATACTGATCATTGGAATCCCGGCGGGGATTCAGGGAGCGATCTTTTCTATTTCGAATGTGTTTATCCAGAGTGGCATCAATTCCTTCGGGGAGGATGCGATTGCCGGTTCCTCTCTGGCATTAAACTTTGAATACTTTACATATGATATTGCCAATGCATTTGCGCAGGCGGCAGTAACCTTTACCAGTCAGAATTATGGTGCCGGCAATTTTAAACGGTGCCGCAGGATCTTCTGGCTGTGTATGCTGTTTGGAATCGGTTTTACCGAGATATTGAGCGTTGTATTTATTGCGTGGAAGGGATTTTTCGTCAGTATTTATACCACAAGCCAGGCAGTTGCCGCTTACGGCATTATCCGAATGGAGCGTGTTTGCGCTCTGGAGGGACTCACAGCAACCTATGAGGTGGAAAGCGCCGCTATGAGAGGCATGGGCAGATCTCTGGAGCCGTCTGTGGTGACGATTCTCGGAACGGTAGTCTTTCGAATGATCTGGCTGGTAACGATTTTTAAGATGGTTCCGACCTTTGAAATGTTGATGAATGTGTATGTGGCTTCCTGGATATTTACGGGAGGTGTATTGTTTGTAATTTATTATCTGTATAGCAGGAAGGCGTTTTCTGGAAAAGGGTAAATTATGGTTTTGTAAGGCAAAATGAGGTGCGTCAAAAAGATTAACTTTTGGGGCACCTCATTTTTGATTATAGTATTGTCTTTAATAAATTATATATTATTGACTTAGAATATAATGTATAATTATATACGAGATTATAATCTGTCATATATTTTCTTTATTATCATTCAAGTTGGATAAAGCAAATTCACAACATTGAACTACAAGTTCATTCATAGAGATATTTTCTTTTTGCGCTATCCGTGATAGACGTTCATTTAAATCCTTGGTTATGCGGAATGTTTTATTTACATACTCAGTCTTTTTTATTTTAAATTGCATTTAATCACCTCTATATTATATTAAATAAATAGACGCGCAATATGTATACTTTATATTTACACTTATAATAATAGGTGTAAATATAAAAGATATATTGACGTGCAATGTATACACATGGTATTATAACTATAAATGATAAAATATAAATGTTTCAAAGTGCAAAGGAGGAAAGTATAATGGGAAGATGCATTATGAAAAGAATAGGAAGTTTCGCATTGAGTGTTGTTTTGGTGTTCGCATCAGTAAATACTACAGCAGTGGCACAAAACAATGACAGTAAAGCAATAGGATCAAATTATTCTAAAGAGAAGGGGTGGAATGTTCAATATAATCCTAGACTGCCTGTGGATGAATTGCTTGGAAGTCATAAAAAAAGTGATGGAAATCATCTGATATTTGGTAAGAAAAATGGCAAGATTATAGCCATGGATGGACAATACAATTATATAAAAACCTTAGATATAGATAGCATCGAATATGCAAGAGGAAACATGCTACGAAATGCAATGGGAACAATGATCTGGTTACAGCGTTATAAAAGCCAGAAAGGTTTTTTTGTGGCAAAAAGGGATGAAAAGCTGGTATTGATTGATGAAAATTTGAATGAAAAAAATACAGATTATAATGCGATCTCTATTTTAAAGGAAAACAATTGTTATCCTATGGACGAGGTGATATACAAAAATCACTATTTATACATGGTTGCCAAGGCTGTTCAGGGGGTATGGTATTATGGCTTAATTGATGATGAAGGTAATGAAGTGATGAAACCACAGTTTACATATATTAACAATATAAATACAGATCAATGGGACCATGAAAATAGTATATGCAAGGTTGGAAGTCTTACTGAAGAAGGAGTGAAGTATGGTTTTAGCGATTTGGAGGGAAATATTATTGTAAAGCCGCAATATGATGATGTCACTGCGATTTGTTCATTATATAGCAGTCAGAAAGATTTTCGTTATATTTATATGAATCATGATTCGGATGGAAATGAAAAGTTTGGTGTGAAGGATTCTACAGGAAAGACTGTATTGGAAGATGGATGGGATGCGGTACACTTAGGTAATAATGAATTACAAAAATTGAGCAGTATGTTGTATAATAGTATATTATGGCCGACAGAAAAGATAAATGGAAAAGCAGTGACTCAGTATCAGCCGGAATACAGTTATAAAATACAGACAATAGATCCGAAAGAAATATTATTGGCAGATAATAAAGAAATTTCAGATACACAGGTATATGTAGATGGGGAACGGTGGTTTAGCAGTGAAAATATTTCCACTGCTTCTTCAAATGAATATTTATTTAGTGATGAAATCTATGATACAAATTGTATCTGCAAGTTAAAGAATAATACATCTAATTGTGAGTTATTGTTTTATGACAAAGAAGGAAACTTGACACAAACAAAGGGGTTATCTAAAGAGGAGGCGGCATCATTACTGCAAAAACGGAGGGAGAAAATCGTACAGAAGATATACGAAAAAAATTGCAGTATATGGATTGATCAGGAAAAAGAAAAATTGGTTCAAAAATTGAATGACCGTTGTACGCAGTATGGATATAAATTTATTGCATGGGACAAGGAACCGGAGATAATTGTTGAAAAGAATCTTAATGATGATTATGGAATGATTCAAGACTATATAATTTCGTTTACGGCCGAGGTGGAAAAGAACGGAGAAACAGATAAAGTGACATATCAATATCAATATGATGAAAATGGTCGTTATGTAGAAGGTGGTCTTCCAGTGTATGGGAAACCAGCTCAACCTATAGTTACGGGAGAAAGATCTTATATTGGATATTATAATGAAGACACAAAGGAACTGTTGGTAAAGGATTCTTCTAGTGTTACTTTGAAACAGGGGAGTATCTATTTAAAGGATGATCCAACAGAGAATATGGAAAAATGGAGCAATATGGTTGCAGGAGTATCAAGTGGTTTGCTGCAGTATTCAGGTAAAGTACATGATGTAACTAATAAATTAACATTTGATGATAGTTATAGCTCTTTTGTGAAAAATGGGGAGAAAACATTATATTATCACAAGAAAAAACAAACAGGAAAGGATAGATATAATAATATTCAGCAAGAATATGTATACGACAGAATTAATATTGATTGGGATATTATAAAGCGATCTACAATTGTTCCTGTTGCTTATAATGCAGAGGAAAAATATATATTTGATGATGAGCTAAAAAAATGCTATATATTGTCTGGAACCAATATCTCTTGTTGTGATTATGCGGACGTGGGGTTAAGTGATAAATATAATAGAAAGGTATCTCTTTATACAAAAGGTAATGTGTCTGCATCATGGACGGTAAATGAAGGAAAGCAATGGAAGGTATATTATAAAGATAATATTTATAAAGCTTTCACGGACGAAACATATCAGATAAAAGATTTGATGGAAATAAGTAAGTACATTTTTATTACCTTTTCTAATAGTGAAATGTCAGATTTGTATTATGTGATTGATAAAGTTGATAATACAGGTGAATGGATTGAGCAATTGCCGGAAAAATATCAAAATATTTCCGAATGTTATTATTTTCAAATGAATGATAAGGAGTATTGCTGGATCGCTTCGAAAGACAGCAAATGCAGGATCGAGAACCTCAAAGGGGAAGTTTTATTGGAAAAATTGCCATCCTATTTTATGGTTGTGAATGAATATCTGGTTATTGATATAGGAACAAAGTATAGATTGTTTAATGTGTATGATTCTGATTTGAATCTTATTGTTGGAAATGTCAGACCGAGTGATCCTATGTGTTTAGATGGGGGGATTCGACAATTATGTTATACAAAAGATGATGAGAGTATGTATATACTTTGGGACATTTCTAAAATGGAGTTGATAGATGTTGTTAAGGGTTATCCGTGGGGAAAAGATCCGTATATTGTAGGAAATCAGATTTTGTTACTTGATGATGACTGGAATAAGCAGGAGACAGAAATTCCTGAGACCGCTTCACCGTTGCAGAGCGAATCTCCGGCATCAGCGATTCCAACAGGAGGAGGGATAACACCGACTATTAGTCCAATATCAACAATACTACCTGTGCAGAGCGCAGAGACAACGGTGCGTCCGACAGAGAATCCAGAGAAGAGTCCGGAGACAACGATGCATCCGACAGAAAAACCAGTTAAGAGTCCAGAGACAACCTTATGTCCAACGGAGAACCCTTTGGAACATCAGGGGACAATAGTGTATCCATCTCAGAATCCAAAGGTGGAAAAGGCATACCAAATGCCAGACGCAGGAACGATATTATATGATCGCACAACAGGATATAGTTATAAAGTGTTGAATGTAAGGAAAAGTGTATCGTTTGAATCTGTAGGAAAAAAGAAAAGTATGATAAGTACAAGCATACCAGATCGGATAACATTGAATGGAACATCATATAAGGTGACTGAAATTTCCGACAAAGCATTTTGTAATTGCAAAAAGTTGAAGTCTGTGGTAATTGGAAAAAATATTACCCGAATTGGGAAAAAGGCTTTTTATAATTGTAAACAATTGAAAAAAATAACAATAAAAAGTACTTTATTAAATGGGAAAAAAGTGGGGACAAAAGCATTTTATGGTATTCATAAAAATGCCACCACGAAAGTCCCGTTAAAGAAATTGAAGGCGTATCGCAAATGGTTACCACAAAAGGGGATTTCTTTGAAATGTATAAAATGATCCAATCAGTAATATTAAAATGAATGTTTGATTCGGAGCCACAGCGTTATTTTTGATGCTGTGGCTTTTGGATATAGATAACTGGCTTTAAAATTAATTTGAGATATGGTATATTAAAACGAAAAGGAGGTGAAGTAGCATGTGGGATGATTATCTTGAAGAAAGTACAAATGTCGTAAAAAGCAACATTAAAAGAAATAAAATGATTACCATCTTGTCTTATCTGCTGATTTGGGCGATTGCAATGATCGCGTTCTGGTTTTTTAAAGACGATAGTAGTGCGATGGGGTATAGTTTATTATACCTTTGGGTTATTCTTCCTGTAACAACATTTTTTGTTTCTGTTATTATCGGGATTAATGACTTTTGGGGAATAAAAAAATGGGCCTTTACTGTCTTTTTTGGCATAATGTATATGCTTGTTGAATACGGTACATTCAAAATGGCAAATAATATTGCTTTTAACAAGCTGAATGCACCGGATTGGGGAATGATTGCAGGCGGAACAATAATTTCCGCAACGGGTATGCTAATAGGGTTTTTGTTTCATTTAATTGGAAGTGCTGAAAACAAAAAGAGGAGGTCTGTATGACAAATATTTTAAGTGCAAAGAGCGAAAAAGCAAACAGAGTGATTCGTAACTGTTCCTTTTGGGTGACAGCGATTCTGGTGATCGTGCTGCTTGCAGGCTGTACTGGGAAAAACACTGTAGATTCTATGTTTCAACTGGAAGAACCGCTTTTAACCGATCTGAAAATAAAGAGTAATTCTTCTTTTCAAATTGATTCCTATACAATTTCTTTAGCAGATGGAGTATATGATGAAAATACAAAATTAGGACTGCTGCTCTTTAAGGTGATAAATTCGGAGGGAGCCGTGGATGCGAATATTTCGTCATCGAATCAATTAGGCGGTAATACCTTTGGCAAACGATTTAGCATTGCCGTGATGGGATCACATGGCAGAACTGTATATGCGAAACGCGATGGAGACGACTTATATATTTTGTATCAATTTGAAGCAAAAGATTATATCAATGGAGATTTAAGCAACAGCGTTTGTCTGACAGATTTCGCACAGTTATCCGAAAATGGACAGCATGGCAAGGAGTATTATTTTTCATTAGATACCGTAGGAAAAGCTGAGAAAATTCAAATAGGGAAGACCAGAACCATGTATATTTCTGCTTTGGGATTTCTGGTTGAAGCAGAAAAACCATATACAATTAAAGACATGAAGCTTGTTATGAAGGATGGAAGCGAAATAGAAATTATTAATGATGACAATTATGTTTCATTGAGTTCAAGCAACGAGGACGGTGATAAAAAATCCTCGTATGTTTATAATCAGTTTTTCAAAAAATTTATTGATTGCTCGAAAGTAGATAAAGTTGTATGTAATGGACATACTTATTCGGTTGCTGATTAAAATTATTACGTTATTTTTTATTGCGCAATAGATAGAAAAAATTCATTGAATAAAAAAATATAGCACATATCACTGCGAAACAAAAAACGGTCAAAGATAGGATAAAGAAGTGCAAATACACAAAAAATAGTAATGACTATTGAAGTAAAAATAATTTAGTAGTAAAATTACATTACCAAAATTCGTGCAATGCACAAAAACAAGGAGCGGTGCTATGGAGATTAAGAGAGATTCATACCTTGAACAGTTAAAGATAAGAAAAGATAACGGAATGATTAAGATTATCACGGGAATCAGGAGATGCGGCAAATCATTCCTGTTATTTGTGTTGTTTAAGAAATATTTATTGGAAAGTGGTGTAGATAATGACCACATCATTGAAATTGCTTTAGATGGCATTGAAAATGAGGAGCTGAGAGATCCCAAGAAGTGTTATCAGCATATTAAAAATGCAATGAAAGATGACCGGAAGTATTATCTACTCTTGGATGAAGTACAGTTGATGCCACGATTTGAGGAAGTGCTGAATAGTTTGCTTCGTATCAGCAACATTGATGTGTATGTAACCGGCAGTAATTCTAAATTTTTATCCAGCGATATTGTAACGGAATTTAGAGGTAGAGGAGATGAAATCAGAATTTATCCGTTGTCCTTTGCAGAGTTCTATGCAGCTTTCGATGGAGATTATGATGATGCTTGGGAAGAATATATGATATACGGTGGTTTACCACAAGTGGCACAATTTTCTGTGGAACGCCAGAAGGCTGAATATCTTAAAAATATTTTTATCAATGTTTATATCAAGGATGTGGTAGAGCGAAATAGGATTCAAAATGTTGATGAAATCGGCACTTTGGTGGATATTCTTGCTTCTGCCATTGGAGCACCTACCAATCCGACAAAAATATCAAATACTTTCAAAAGTGAGAGAGGCATCAATTACAGCAATAAAACCATATCCAATCATATTGATTATCTGGCAGAAGCATTTTTGATTTCCAAAGCAAACAGGTATGATATTAAGGGCAGAAAATATGTGGGAGCAAACCTGAAATACTATTTTTCGGATATAGGACTTAGAAATGCCAGACTGAACTTTAGACAGCAGGAGCCTACTCATATTATGGAGAACATAGTTTATAATGAGCTGCTTGTGCGTGGTTACAATGTGGATGTCGGTATTGTGGATGTATTTGCAAAGAATGGTGAAGGAAAGAGGGTTCATAAGCAGTTAGAGGTTGATTTTGTAGTGAATCAGGGCAGTCAGAGATATTACATTCAAGTAGCTTATGATATGATTTCTGAGGAAAAGCAAACGCAGGAACTTAATTCATTTAGAAATATTCCGGATTCGTTTAAAAAGATTGTGATAGTAAACGGAACGAAAAAGCCTTGGAGAAATGAGGAAGGATTTGTAATCATGGGCATGAAATATTTTCTGCTCAATGCGGATAGTTTGGAGTTTTAATAATTCAGGTTATTCGGTTGCTGATTAAAATTATTACTCTTAAAGTGATAAATATTTGCCCCGGTTCAAAATGAAGATATTTTACGAGACTTTCTGTATTATAGCGGCTATTATGCGTATTACTCTTAGGAAAATAAAATGCCGAAAAGTCTTGAAACATAAGGCTTTTCGGCATTTAAGTTTTTTAAGAATATAGTCGGT
>ULZB01028561.1_pt1 | contig 17416 bp, 8 predicted proteins | sample 1962691 | NCBI WGS metagenome assembly ULZB01 (sample SAMEA4835878, study PRJEB28245) | human gut metagenome | biome: gut microbiome; material: fecal sample | place: Denmark | collected 2008 | reverse complement strand
AATCTTACGTTTATGAATAAAATTTTACGCATTTCAATGATCGCTGTATTGGCATTAATTGCTAATTTCAGCTTTGGACAAACTGTTGTTACATTTACTGCAGAAACGGACAAAGGTAGTTTTGATGCAACTCAAACTGGTACAGGAGCAGGAGCTGACAAAATTACAAAAAACGGAGTAACCATACAGACTAGCAATGGTGCTTTCGCAGCTACAGACTACAACACTAAAGCTGCACAATATCGCATTTATAAATCTGCAAAATTCACTGTATCGTCAACAGTAGGCAACATAACAAAAGTGGTCATTACCTGTACTGCAAATGGTAGTGCAAAAAATGGTCCTGGTTGCTTCACTGGTGACAATTACAAAGCCAGTACAGGAAAAGAGGGTACTTGGTCTGGTAATGCGGCCAGCCTGACTCTTACTGCTTCAAGCAATCAAGTTCGAGCAACGAAAGTAGAAGTTACAATTGGCGGTGAAACTGGCGGTGAAACTCCAACTCCTCCAGCAGAAGAAACTAAAGCAGAAAACATTGCTGCATTCAAGGCTTTGACAAGTGGAACAACTGCTACTTTAACTCTCAAGAATGCGCAAGTAGTTTACAAGAACGTTTACACAACAAAATCAGGTGCAACAAACACAGAGTACTATGTTCGCGATGCATCAGGTGCTATTCAGTTCTTCAATACAGATTTGGAATTAAATGTAAATCAAATTATCAATGGTACTGTAGAGGTTGAGTACACTCTTTACAACGAGATGACTGAAGCTACAAAGACCGCAAATACATCTGCAGAAAAGTTAACTATTACAGACGGAGAAACCGCAGTTCCTACAAAGGTTACTGTAGCAGACCTCACATCAAATAAATATCTTTGCGATCTTGTTACAGTCAAGAATGTAAATATAATATCAGAAGCTTCTGGAACTCATACTAATCAATATCTTACAAATGGTACTGAGAAAGTTATGATTTACGACAAGTTTAAAACCAAGACAAGCATCACTGATGGTGAAGGTCTTGACGTAACTGGTATCTTAGTCACAGCTAATTTGAGCGGTAACATCATTAAAGAATTGGCTCCTATTTCTGCTCCAATACCAACAGGCATCAACAACATCACAACCGATGCAACACTGGAGAATGCTCCTGCATTCAACCTCGCAGGTCAGAAGGTAGGTAAGGCATACAAGGGTGTAGTCATTAAGGCTGGCAAGAAGTTCGTACAGAAGTAATTTTTCTATCAAGAGCATCGTTACTCTTACGCAGCTAAGCCTCCTTGTTGGTAAGTCTATCCTACCAGCAAGGAGGCTTTTTTTATTTCGTTGCGTCCTCACACACTGCTTTTTGTCACTTTTCTTACTAAAAGTTTTGTTGTTTCGATAATAATTGCTACTTTTGCCGATAAGATAATTAATAGATAAATTAAGGAGGATTTTTATGGCATTAGAAATTACAACTATTCCAGTCTTAACAGGTGACGTGGCTGAGAAATTTGAGGCTCAGGCAACCAAAGCATATCAGAACATGCTTGAACGTAAAAAGAATAATACGCCCCGACGTTCGAGTTATGAGAAAGGTATGAATTTGGTAAAAGAGATATTGTCACATTCAAATCTATAGGAAAGTTTTACTTACTATCAGCAGTTGCTTGGTAAAACCTATTTGTATAAGCTTCGTTCATTGGAAGAAGATACAATTGCAGCGTTTACAGACACCAAGAGCCTTATCGCTTTACGCCTCCTGAATCAACATTGACACCGAACCGAGATATAAAGAAAGGTCTTCTGCCGAAACAGAAGACCTTATTATTTTTTGCGACTCGCAGGAACGAAGTCCTGCAAGAGAAAACGAAATTACTTGTTGATGAACTTTTTGCCATTCTTGATAACGAGGCCCTTAGCATTGCTTGCCACTTTCTGACCGAGAAGGTTGAATGTAGCGCCCTCATTAGCTGCCTCAGAAGCATTGATGTTTGAAATGCCTGAAGTACCTGCAGTAAACTTAAAGCCATAGAAGCCAAGTTTTGTTCCTGCAGCCAAAACATAATAGGTACCACCTGCTACAGCATTGATAGTAACAGTGCCATTTGATTTAACGGCAACAATATTTTCGCCCTTGTCGTTCTGTGTGAACTCCTGAGAAGTACCATCCTTGGCAGCAGGCAAATTATAAGAAGCAAGAGCAACCTCAGCAAAATCACTACCTAAAACATGAAATCCCTTATCAGCATTCAACTGAACAGCAACAGTAAGAGTACCCGCTACTTTTGTATCAAACTTATAGACACAACCTGTTGGAGCAGCTCCAGAAACCAACTTACCACTGTTCTTACCACAAACGTAAGCACCGAAATCAGCATCAGCCCAGTTAGTAGTCTTCTTACCTACCGCAAAAGCAGTACCAGCATTCTCGCAATAAGTCAAAGTTACATTGTTTACAGATGAAATCTGATCGCCAGCCTTCACATTGTCACCTACCGCTACTGCGTAAGTACCTTGTGCATTCACACTTGCTGCCATAGCGACAGCGGCAATAAGAGTAAAGAATTTCTTCATAATCGTTTGTTTTTAGTTTGTTTTGTTTGTTTTATGTTTTAGAAATTAGTCTTTGATATGACTACGATGCAAAAGTACAACTTAATCGTAAAAAATGCAAGACAAAAATGCAAGAATTCATCGTAAACGTTTACGTGAGTTTAATTAGATTAAGGAGGAACAACTATAAAGATTTTGCATTACCTTTGTACCCAAGTCAAAGCTACACACGGCATAACATTCAAGCAAGTTTGATGTTCTGCACTCGTTTGCAAAGACTTTGCATAAGTCAAAGCCGCACTCGGCATAACATTCAAGCAAGTTTGATGTTCTGCACTCGTTTGCAAAGACTTTGTACCCAAAAGCAGTACCCTTAACTTCTAATCTTATTTACTGAAAACAATATAAATTATATATAACCTAAAAAAGTAACAAACAAATGAACAGAAATCTACTAAGATTCGGACTACTATGCTTAGTCCTACTCGTTTCAGTCGTTACAAAAGCAAGTGACATTACCCTCACTTACTCTTTAGGAACGACAACAGCAGAAGGAACACTCCCTGCAAGCGCGACGGTAGAAGTGGGAAGCAGTTATACGCTTCCTGTCAATACCACACTCTACGTAGCAGGCAGCACTTTGACAGGCTGGACAGATGGCACCAACACCTATAAGCCTGGTGAAACCATCACTGCTCCAAGCACAAGCGCTACGCTGACTCCTGTCTTTACAGCCAACACCAAGTCGCTTGCCGACCGCACAGAGGCAACAACCCTCACCTATTACTTCGGTCACAAAAATGGTGCCCAGGATATCAACGTTGAGAAAAAGGCTGGTATCTTGGTAACTCAGGCGACTGTTGATGGTGAAAGCATTGATGTAAAGATTGACCTTGATGCCACAACCAAGGGAAAGTTCAATAACGTAGGTCGTGCAGACGAATGGGCACAGATGAATGCAAACGGCATCATCACTGTTCCTTCATGCAAGGGTGCAACCATTGAAATGGCTGCAAACAACAATATCACAACGACAACAATTGATGGTCAGGCAGAATACACATCAGGTAAAGTCATCAGCCAGACCATTGCGTCAAGTGCTGAAACAGTGAACATCGTCATTGGCGATGGTTCATGGTACAGCTATTTGAAGATTACCCTTCCTGTCATTGCAAGCGAACCTGCTGGCAAGACTTTCAACAATGAGGCTGCCAACGTCGTATTTGCTATGAACGACATTAACAACGCAAGTGCCAATACAACCTCTCCTACTGATGCTTTCAGCACCATTGCATTTGATTACGGAGCAAACTTATCTTTGAAAGGAATTCTCGAAATTACCAAGGCGGATGGTACCGCATCAGGTATTAAAGGTCTTAAAATAAATAATGACTCAGGAACTAAGCAAACTGAACTCAACTGGTTGGTTCGTCCTGCTGCAGGACTTACTTTCACCCCTACCAAGGTGAGCGGTTATGTAAACCGCTGTGGCACGGATGTAGAAAACGGAATCGTTATCAGCGCTCATAAGGCAAACGGAGAAGTGGTAGCATTGGGCACCTATACCGCATGGCGTCAAGGAAAGGCTACATCAAAACAACCATATGATAACACCGCTATCCATCAGTTTGAAATCACACTGACAGAAGAGCAGCAGGCAGCCTTGGCTGGTACCGATGGCTTCTATCTGACTTCAACAATAGGAGTAAATCCTAACAAGCAGGCGGTTTTCGGTCCTGTTACTATCGAAGGCACCGTCAACGGAACACTCGTTGCTGTGAACAAATACAAACTCTCTGCCGTTACCAACCCTGAAGGCATCGCAGACGTTACCGTCTATCCTAAGTCTGACGAATATCAGGAGAACGACGAGGTAACACTGACTGCAGCCGACAAGTTCGGATATGACTTTGTCAACTGGACCGACAAGAACGGCACTGTGCTTTCTACTGAGAGCAAATTCAAATACACTGTGACAGAAGACCAGACTCTCACTGCCAACTACAAGAAGGTAAACATCTATGCGCTCGACGTAAACGTAGAAGGTGGCGCCAAGGACTATATGGTGACTCTCTCTCCTGCCCCAGAGATGGTAGATGGCAAGAAGATGTATGAAGAAGGTACAGAGGTAACGCTTACCGCAACAGGAAACGACATCATCGACTTCAACAACTGGAGCAATGGTGAGACAACAGCAGAAATCAAGACAACCATGAATGCAGACCAGGCTTTCACTGCCACATTCTCTGCCAAGGACTACATCGTGGCATGGGACTTCTATCAGGAAGGCAAGGAAGGTCGCACTGCCGACTTTGCTGCAGCAGACAATGACGCAGTACAGCTCGTACTCCGTGATGCAGAAGGCAACTCATACGGCTGGCTCGACAAGAGCAATACGGCTGGTGGTTACGAAGGCAAGAATGCAGCTGTCAACTGGACCAAGACTACAACAAAGGCTTTAGGTGAAACATACTGGCAGACCAAGTTCAACGCCACAGCATTCACCGATATCAAGGTAAAGAGCAGCATGCTCTACAATTATAATGCTTACGAGACCTACAACGTAGAGTATTCTCTTGATGGTGAGAAATGGACCAAGGTTGGCGCCATCACGATGCCAGGAGCCAAGGCATGGACTGCAGGCGAGTTTACTCTCCCTGCCGATGCCAACAACCAGGCTGCAGTATATGTTCGCTGGATTGCCGACAAGACTTCATCTGTCAAAGGAACAACAGGAACCAACGACGGTATCGCTCTCGCTCAGATCTATATCACAGGTACAGCCAAGCTCTTCGATGACGGCACAGCTCCTGTTCTCCAGAGCCAGGTACCTGCAGCAGGTGCAACCAATGCATCAGCCAATGGTAAGATTGTATTGACATTCGATGAGAAGGTGAAACTGACAGAAAGCGCCAAGGCAACCCTCAATGGTCAGGTTTTGACCGGTACTGTATCTGGCAAGACCATCACCTTTGCCTACAAGGGTTTGAGCTATGCTACAGAATATACCTTTGCACTCGCTGCCGGTTCAGTAGCCGACTTGACAGACAATGCTATCCAGAGCGATATCACCTTCAGCTTCACCACCAAGGAGAAGCCTGCAGTGACCAAGGCTCTCTATGACTTCATCGTACCAACAGACGGTTCATTCACCGAAGCTCTCGCAGCAGCAGCCAAGCGTGCTGATACCAGCAAGCGTTTCCGCATCTTCATCAAGCAGGGCGACTATAAGATTCCTGCCAACCCGAACAGCATGGTGACTGGTATTGATGGCAAGCAGTATCCAAGTGCTACCACCTATATGAATACTCCTAATGTATCTATCATCGGTGAAAGCAATGAGAATACTTCTATCACCAATACCGTACCTGCAGTAGAAAGCAGCAATGGCTACAATATCGCCAACGTACTGGAAGGTATCGGACGTGGTGATGTATTGAGTTTGGAAAGCGGTGCAACAAACACCTACTTCCAGGACATCAAGATGTACAGCAGCATGGGCGACGGCAAGGGTCGTGACATCGTACTCAACGACAAGAGTAACAAGACTATCTGTAAGAACGTCAACCTCTGGGCTTATCAGGACACCTACGTATCCAACAATCAGAAGGGCCGCTTCTACTTCGAGAGTGGTATCCTGCGTGGTAATACCGACTACCTCTGCGGTAAGGGTGACGTATATTATAATAATGTAGATCTCCTGATGTGTGGCACAGGCTATCTCGCCGTACCTTCACAGCCTACCAAGTATGGTTACATCTTCAAGGATTGTACTATCAAGGACGGATCAACCGCAGGTATCAACGGCAAGTACAAGCTCGGTCGTCCTTGGGGCAAGGGCACTCCTATCGCTCTCTTCATCGACACCAAGATGGAAGTGATTCCTACAGCAGCTGGTTGGGACGAGATGAGCGGTGGTTATCCTAAGCGATTTGCTGAATACAACTCTACCACAGCTACAGGCACTGCAGTAGACCTTAGCGGAAGAAAACAGGTTTATGATGCTTACGATGCAAAGGATGGAGACAACTATACCAACCGTCGCAACGAGACAGCAGAAAACCCTGTCCTCACAGCAGAGGAAGCTGCATCCTACACTATCGAAACCGTTATGGGCGGTGATGATGACTGGGATCCAACAGCAGCCACAGAACAGGCTTCTGCTCCAACTAATGTGAAGATTGCTGGTAACAACCTGACATGGGACAACAGCAACTATGCTCTGCTCTGGGCAGTATGCAAGGACGGCAAGGTGGTTGACTTCACCGTTGAGCCTTCTTACAAGGTAGATGATGCTTCTGCTACATGGAGTGTCCGTGCAGCCAACGAGATGGGTGGTCTTGGCGAGGCTACAGTAGCAAGCACCAGCACCGGCATTGAGAACATCGCAACTTCTTCCGATGTTTTGAGCACCAAAATCTACTCTGCCGACGGTGTTCAGGTAAGCAAGTTGCAGCGTGGCATCAACATCGTCGTAAAGACCATGACTGACGGCAGCAAGAAGACCAGCAAAGTGGTACTGAAGTAATCAAGACCTCTTTTTACACCTTTTACATAAGGTGACAAAAGAATACTATCAACTAAGAGAGAGGGTGTGTCATGAACTTATGACACACCCTCTTATCTTTTTTACAGAAAACCTTACCAATTTTACGTAAATAACGGAAACGTTTACGTAGATTTTAACACACCATATTTATTAAAAAACCAAAAAAGATAGTATCTTTGCAGCGAAGAAATATATTTTTTTACTAATCTAACCAAATAAATGTATGTCTGGTAATTTAAAACAAATTAGAATTGCGTTGGTTAGCATCATGCTGTTTTTTGCAGCAAGTCTATCTGCGCAAACCGTAAAGGGTACAGTTATCGACAATACGGGCGAGCCAGTTATCGGCGCCTCTGTCTTCGAGCAGGGTGTGCAGAGCAATGGCGTTGCTACCGATATTGATGGTAATTTCACCTTAACATTGAAAGGCAACAGTAAGAAACTGAAGATTTCATACATCGGTATGAAGACTCAGATCGTAAATGTTGCAGGTAAATCAACCGTTTCCGTTAAGCTCGAGGACGAGTCCAACAGCCTTAACGACGTTGTCGTTATCGGTTACGGTACAGTAAAGAAGAAGGACTTGACAGGTTCTGTGTCTTCCATTTCTGCAAAAGACATTGCCAACGTTCCAGTTTCTAACGTCAGTGAGGCGATGACCGGTAAGTTGGCTGGTGTGAACATCACCACAACAGAAGGTTCACCTGATGCAGATGTGAAGATCCGTGTACGTGGTGGTGGTTCTTTGTCACAGGACAACTCTCCTCTTTACATTGTCGATGGCTTCCCTGTAAGCTCTATCAGCGATATCGCTCCCAGCGAAATTGCAACCATCGACGTTTTGAAGGATGCCTCTTCTACTGCTATTTATGGTGCCCGTGGTGCTAATGGTGTTATCATCATTACTACCAAAAGTGGTTCTGAGGGCAAGACTCAAGTAAACTTCAACGCATCTTACGGCTGGAAGAAGAACGCTAAGGAAATCGAAGTTCTCAATCCTTATGAATTCGTACTCTACCAGTACGAAACTGCAAGCGCCAGCAACAACCCATCAAACCTGGGTGGTAGCAACTATGGTAACTATGCAGACTATGACATCTGGAAATCAAGAGCAGGTCACAACTTCCAGGATGAGGTATTCGGTCGTACAGGTACACAGGCTATCTACAATGCCAACGTAAGTGGTGGTAGCAAGGACTTCAAGTACAATGTAAGCTATGCTCACAATCAGGAGAACAGCATCATGGAGAAGTCTGGCTACAACAAGGACAACATCGGTGCTAAGTTGCAGGCCAAGCTCAACAAGTGGCTTACATTCGACTTTAATGCTCGTATGGCATACCAGAAGATCAAGGGCCTTAGCGGTGGTGCTGACACCAATGATAGCAATGCTGCTAACTCAACCGTAGCACAGACTATCACCTTCGCTCCTATCCAGGAGTTGGTATCTGCTGATGAAGACGAGGAAAACTCATCTTCTTCTCGCCGCTCACCAATGGAGCGTCTGGATGGTACTTACAAATTGCAGACACGTTTCCAGCAGAACTACAATGCTGCTCTGACATGGAAACCATTCAAGCACTGGACTGCCAAAACCGAGTTTGGCTATGGCTGGAAATACTATGACACCGACCAGGCATGGATAGCTTTGGCTGTTAACAACTCTAAGTTTGGTCACAATGGTCGTCCTCAGGCTCAGTTCGTACGCGACACATACAAGTCATGGCGCAACGCCAATACTTTGACTTATGACAACAATAAGCTCTTCGGTGGCCGTGATCACCTGAACGTATTGATTGGTCATGAGTGGAGCTCTGATATGCAGACTACACGTACCAGCACATCAGTAGACTTCCCTGTTGATTTCACTATCGATCAGATTCTTTCTTTCACCAATACAGCAGAAAGCACTCTGGGTAACGAGGCTGACATCAAGGCTAAGGACAATATGCTTTCTTTCTTCGGTCGTATCAACTACACCTTGGCAGACAAGTACTTGATGACCTTCACTCTCCGTGAGGATGGTTCTTCCAAGTTCGGCAAGGGCAACCGCTGGGGCTTGTTTCCATCATTGGCTTTGGCTTGGCGTATGTCTGACGAGAAATTCATGAAGGGCGCAGACAAGTGGCTCTCTAACTTGAAGCTTCGTCTTTCTTTGGGTACAGCCGGTAACAACCGCATCCCTTCTGGTATGCTTTCTCCTACTTATGGCGTGGCTGATGCTGCTGGCAAGCACCCAGGCTTCAATGAGGTGAACACAGGTATGCTCGAGTCTTATAAGGCTAACGGTAAGACCGTTCTCTACAATCCTAACTTGAAGTGGGAAACCACTACAACCCGTAACTTCGGTATCGACTACGGTTTCCTCCGTGGCCGCATCTACGGTACTTTGGACTTCTATTGGAATACAACCAAGAACTTGTTGATGCTTCAGACTTTGCCTTCAGCAACAGGTTATGAGCGTCAGTACCAGAACGTAGGTACTACCTCTAACAAGGGTATTGAGTGGGCACTGAATGCTGCTATCATAGACAGCAAGAAGTTTAACCTCAACTTCAACTTCAACATCTCTTACAACAAGAACAAGATTGACAAGTTGGAAGGTGGCGAGCACTTTGAGACATCAAGCTGGGGTGGTACCAAGGTAACCAAGGGTAATGGTGACTTCCTACTCGAGGAAGGTGGCCGCTTAGGTGAACTTTGGGGCTACAAGCAGCAAGGTTTCTATACCGTATTCGACCCTGCAACAGGCACTGGCGACCTCATCTATGATGGTGCCAAGTGGCGCTTGGCTACAGAGGCTGACGGCCATGTAGGTGGTGACGTAAAGAACAAGTCTTACACAAAGTTTGGTGGTTCTCTCTATCCTGGTGGTGCCAAGGTAGAATGTGACGAGGAAGGCGAAGCTATTTTCCAGCGCTTGGGTAATACCGTTCCTGAAGTAACTGGTGGTTTCGGTTTCGATGGTATGTGGAAGACCAACTTCGGTAACTTCGACTTCAACATCTTCTGTAACTATTCTTTGGGCAACAAGATCTACAATGCTACAGCACAGGGTGCTTCTTTCTACAGCGGTACTTCTGCAGGTTGGAACATTATCAATGATTACAACTCTAACAATCGTTACACATGGGTAGACCCAACTAATGGTTTGAACCTCGGTCGTCCTTCAACTTCAACTGTAGAAGCTTATGGTGGTGTTGAGGGCTTGATGAGCCGTCTCAACGAGATCAACGCCAATGCTAACGTATGGAATCCAGCAGCCAACAGCAATATGGTGATCTTGGATACCTACTTGGAGGATGCTTCATTCTTGCGCATCAATAACATTACCGTAGGTTACACATTGCCTAAGAACTGGGTAAAGAAAGCATGGCTTGAGAGCGTACGTGTATACTTCACTGCTTACAACGTATATTGCTTCACCAACTACAGTGGTTACGACCCAGAGGTAGACACATCTTCTAAGGGCAATCCTATGACACCAGGTATCGACTACGCTGCTTATCCTAAGAGCCGTTCTTTCGTAGCTGGTATTAACGTGACATTCTAACTTAGACAAAGGAGAAAACAAAATATGAAAAAGATATTAGGAATAGCAGCACTCTCAATGGGTGTCATGCTGACAAGTTGCTCCGACTTCCTTGATCAGAAAGCTGACTCAGCTCTGGACCAGGAGAACGTGTTCAACTCAAGCTATTTCACAGGTCTTGAAATCAACAAGATTTATGGTGATTTCGGACAGGATAATATGTATGCCAACCGTATGACCATCTCTTACGGTGCCAACACAGATACCGAGTTAATCGATGGTTTGGGATCAACCTCAACATCTTCTAACGAACGTGGTTACATGAACTACAATGGTACTGCAGGCGGATGGGCTAACTTGGGTACAACATGGACCAACATCTATGGCTGTATCGAATATTGCAACAAAGCCATCGAAGGTATCCGCAACAGCACTATCGCTGAAGAAACAGCCATGAAACGCTACTTAGGCGAAGTACTGACTCTTCGTGCTATGCTCTACCTCGACTTGGTTCGCCTTTGGGGTGATGTGCCTTACAAGACATCTGCTACCAAGCCAGACTTGAGCGATGCCTACGAGGGAAAGACCGACCGCGATATAATTCTCGATGGTCTGCTCGAAGACTTGGAAGAGGCTTCTAACTTGCTCCCATGGGCTGGTACTGGCAACTATACTACAGAGCATGCTACTAAGGGTTATGCTGATGCTCTCTATGCACAGGTAGCCTTGACACGTGCAGGATATGCTATCCGTGAAAGTGCTAAGGAAGGTTACGAGAATCTCCCAGAGTTCTCTGATCCTACTTATCCTACACAGCGTCCTGATGAGGCTACCCGTAAGGTATACTACGAGAAGGCTTTGGCTAAGTTGAGTGAGATTATCAAGAGTGGCAAGCACAGCATGAACCCAAGTTTCAAGAACGAGTGGCAACTTCTCAATGCGCGTAAACTCGATCAGACTTACCAAGAGAATATCTTCGAGATTCCTATGTTGCTGAATGTTACAGGCGAGCTTGGTTATACAGTAGGTAAGCGTATCAAAGGTTCTACATCAGAATTTGGTAAGAAAGGAAACTCTTCTGGTAAATTGAACACCACTGCTACCCTCCTCTACTCTTACGAGAAGGATGACACACGCCGCAACGTAACATGCTGCCCTGTACAGTATGGAGAATTAAATGGCCAAACCGTAGAAGGTATCGGAGATGTAAAACCAGACAAGCAGAGCGTGAAGCCATTCGGCATCACTATTGGTAAGTGGCGTCCTGAGTGGATGGGCGAAGAGTGGAAGACTGCAGCAAAGGCATCTACAGAAAAGGTAACCACAGGTATTAACGTTGTAAAGATGCGCTACTCACAGGTTCTGTTGATGTATGCAGAGGTAATGAACGAGTTGGCTGGTGCCAATGGCAACTACCAGGGCGATGCTGGCATGACAGCACTTCAGGCTTTGGCAATGGTTCATAACCGTGGTGTGAAGGAAAGCAACAACGACACTTCTATCGAAGGTGACTTCCTGCAGGCTGCTGCCAACCACAACAAGGAGCAGTTCTTGAACGATATCGCTCAGGAGAATGCTTGGGAGTTGACTGGCGAATGTGCACGTAAGTGGGATCTCGTACGTTGGGGTATGCTGGCAAGCAAAATAGCAGAAGCTAAGGCTGAGTATGCTCAGAAATGTATGGAGTGGCCTACCACTATCTACTTCAACTATACCGATGCCACCAAGACTCGCATCGACGAGAGTTCTATCGCTTGGTATGGCTTAGAGAATGGCAAGACCGAGACTGACTATGATAACAAAGCTACAGGTTGTGGTTTTGAAGACGAAGAGGCAAGAGACGAATCTAACTCTGAGTATACTAAAAACCTGAAGACCATCAGTGCAGGTCTTGTAGGTACAAGCATCGACGGTACATTAGAAACACCTGACCATGGTGTGAAGAACCGTTACATCTTGCCTATCTACACCAAGACTATTGCCGACTCAAGAAACGCTTTGGCAAACTCTTATGGTTTCTAATCATTAACAAAAGACAACAATGAAAACAATAAAATATTCAGTTTGGGCCATCATGTTGCTCGCTGCAACATTGGTCTCTTGTACTGACAAGATGGACTGGGACATCGACCCTACCTTAGACCGTTGCTTTAGCGCAACATCTCTGTCAGTAGATCCTACAGACACTGAGGCTGAAGTTACTTTCGATGCCGGCATGATGAAGGCAAATGGTGCAGAGAAATTTGAGATTCAAGTGACTACTGCTACTTTGGAAGACGATGAGGCATGGGACAATTCTGACGAGGTGCTTACCTTCGAGACTGATAACAGTCCTTATACCATCACTGGTCTTATTGGCGATACAGAGTACTCACTCCGTATGCGTGCGCTCTCTTCTCAGAAGACTGCCAGCCACTGGGTACACTATGCTTCAAGCACAAAGACTACCTTCAAGACCAAGGCTGAGCAGATCATGAATGCTGTAACAAACGCTGATCGTGGTGAAGACTTTATCACAGTGTCTTGGGACGCAAGCAAGGCTGTTACCAAGTTGACTGTATCAGACGGTACAGAAGAGGAAGGTCAGGAGCCACGCACCATCGAGTTGGATGACGAGGCTAAGGCTGCAGGTCGCTATACCATTACAGGTTTGACACCTTCAACCAATTACACCATCAACATCTATTACAATGACACAAAGCGTGGTTCTGTTACAGCAAGCACTGCTGCTGCAATGCCTGCTGGTGACGAGAAGGTAGAGTTGGATCCATCTATCTCTACTATCAACAACGACGTGATTGCTAACATTGTAAAGTCTGCACAGGAGAAGACTGGCAAGACCAATGTTGCTATTACCATCGGTTTGCAAGCTGGCAAGGAATATACTATGGTTTCTACATCTGAGGATGGTACTGATGCCAACGTGAAGATTCCTGAGGGTGCATCAGTTACATTCTTCGGTTTAGCTGGCGACGGCAAACCAGTTTTGAACTGGAAGAAGTGCCTCGACATCGCAGGCTCTCACGCTTACATCCGTTTCCAGAACGTAAGTATGAAGGATACTGGTTGCCAGTACCTCATCAACCAGGATAAAGATGCTGCAGTAGGTGAATTGTCATTCACAGATTGTACATTCTCTGGCTTCGAAAGTTCTGTATTCCGTACAAAGGGTGGTGTAGTAAGTGTTGATAAGATTTTGGTTGACAACTGTGTGATGACCAACATGTCTACTGGTGGCGGTTATCCTGTATTCTATATCGGTTCAACCACTACCACTATTGGTCAGTTGGAGTTGAAGAATTCTACATTCGATACAACAAGTCACAACTTCATCCAGTTGAAGGCTGCTATCTCTGGTGGCGTGACTATCAGCGATTGTACCTTCTACAACAACGTTTCCGGTAGTAAGTATTTCATGGATTCCAACAAGTTGAGCACCAACCTGACTATCATCAGAACTGTTCTTGGTATGTCCATGGATGCAGCAGCAAGAGGTGTCCGCACTACAGGTTCTATCGTTATCAACGAGTCTATGCGTGCAAAAGATTGTGTTTACGGTTCTAACGACATCAAAGAGTTCGCTGCAGGCAGCTTGACATCAGATGAGATCTTCACTGATCCTGCCAACCACAACTTCACCATGAAGATTGACAACCGTATCGGTGACCCACGCTGGTACAAAGCAGAATAAGCAAATAGCAAGCATCCACAAGATGCTTCGCTATAACAAACTATAAAGGAAGTGCAATGCTCACATCGGGCATTGCACTTTTTTTGTTGTTTCACTTGGAAGTTACAAAAGAAAAATGTATCTTTGCAGCGAGGTATTAATATAGTTAAGATATGGCAAGATACATCAACCCTTTCTCAGACTGGTCGTTCAAGAGAATCTTCGGTCAAGAATACAGCAAAGACTTGCTGATAGAATTCTTAAACCAACTTCTCTTAGGAGAACAACACATTACTAATGTCAAATTTAAGGACAAGGAAATGTTGCCGGAAACAAAAGACCAAAGAGGAATCATATACGATGTCTTTTGTACAACTGACACTGGCGAGCACATTATCGTCGAGATGCAAAACAAAAGTCAGGCTTATTTCATAGACCGCTCTCTGTTTTATGCTTCTAAAACGATAGTTGACCAAGGCGTAAAAGGACAATGGGACTACCATCTTACGCCTGTTTACGTAATCTGCTTCATGAACTTCGATGTAGACGAGAATACACCTAAGAAGTTTAGAACAGACGTTGTGCTGGCAGACAAAGAAAGCGGAGAAGTTTATTCTAACAAAATCCGTTTCATCTACTTGGTGATGCCCCTTTTCAAAAAGAAAGAAGAGGAGTGTAATACGTTTTTAGATTGTTGGATTTATAATTTGAAGCATATGGAGACTTTAGAGAAAATGCCTTTTGAGGCTCAGCACAAAATATTCAAGAGACTGGCAGAAATAGCAGACTCAAAGACCCTGACAAAAGAAGAGCAGGAGAAATACGACAACAGCATGATGGTCATGTGGGACAATTATGCTGTATATAAGCATGCAGAGGAAAAAGGAATAATAAAAGGAGAAGCAAAAGGAAGAGCTGAAGGAAGAGTGGAAGGAAGAGCTGAAGGAAAAAAAGAAAAAGCCAAAGAAATCGCCCTCAAACTTCTTGCTTTAAATACACCAATTGACATCATTTTCCAATCCACAGGTTTATCTATAGAGGAAATCAAGAAATTAAAATCATAAGCGCATAGGAAGTGCAATGCTCACATCAGGCATTGCACTTTTTTATTTCATTTCCACTCCCCTACTTCCAAAGAACAAGACTGAATTCGTAGATTCATCGAAGAAAAAGTGAACTCAAGTTTCGCAAGTGATTTATGTACGGGCTGAAGGCCCAAAAGCTCTTAGCCTCTTCAGGGCGTGTGGGGCAAAACTTGCGAAAGTTCGTTTCCTTATACGTAATCGTTTTCGTATGTTTTTATGAGGCTTACACCTTATTATATAAAGAATAATTGTAATTTTGCCACATAATAAATATAAGCCTAATTTTATGAACAAGACTTTTTTCAAAAACATGGTGCTTGCAGCACTTATGACATTACCCGTACTCGCAAAGGCACAGACTTTTGCGGGAATCACCGCTGAGAAAAATGCTCAGAACACTCCTGAGGGATGGACAGCAGTTGAGTTACCACAATTGCCAGCCATCACATCAGCAAATACGTTTAACATCATTAACTACGGTGCCTCTACATCGGCAGCAGACAACACCAAGGCTATTCAGAGAGCCCTGGATGCTGTTCCTACTACTGGCGGTATGGTGGTAATACCTGCAGGTACATGGATGTTTGGTAGTACAGACCAGATGACAAGTAAGACCGAAGTTCTCAGCATTAAGTCAAAAACCGTACTCCACCTTTGCGCAGGTGCCACCCTGAAGCTCGTAGAATACGGCAAGGCTCCTAACAACAAGACAGTATTCATCGGTTGTAAGAACAAGGGCAAGAATGTTACCGATGTTGTTATCGAGGGTGAAGGCGAAACATCTATCATCGATGGACAAGGTGCACGCTGGTGGCTGGCAAAAGAGCAAAGCGAGACCTTCAACCCTGGTGCGATGATACGCTTCGAACAGGGTAAGCGTTTCTTGCTTCGCAACTTCAAAATTCAGAATACTCCAGGTGTGAACATCACCATCAGTAACAGTGGCAAGGCAAGTCATGCTACTATTCATAACGTAACCATCAGCGAACCTGCTTCAGAAGCAGGAAAGGGCAAGGCTTCTCACAACACCGACGGAGTCTCAATATGGGGACCATACGTAAACATCTACAACTGTAACATCAGTAATGGTGACGATAACGTGGTTTGCGACGATAATGCACAGTACATCCATGTCTGGGACTGCAAGTTCGGTACAGGTCATGGTGCTTCTATCGGTAGCTACACCAAGAACATCAAGCATGTCTGGTTCGACAATATCAACATGAACGGAACAACAGCAGGTATCCGCATGAAGACAGGACAGGACACGGATAAATCTGGCAAGATTACTTCACTGCGTGGCGGTGGCGAGGAAGACTGGAAGTTCACCAACTTCACCATGACCAAGGTAAAGAACCCACTTTCTATCGACTGCTTCTACGACAAGAACTACAATAGCAACCCTGCTGTAGACAAGGCTAATGCAAGAGCTGTAGATAGCACTACCCCAACCTATAATGGTATTTATCTGCAGAATGTGAAGACAACTGATGTTTGCGAAGGAAACGCCATCTTCTTTATTGGTCGCCCAGAAAGCCACATCAAGAACGTGACACTCGACAACGTGCAGATTTCTGCCAAGAAGGGTATCGATATCCGCTTCGTGGATAATCTCGTATTCAAGAACAACTCCAAGATTACAGTAAGCAGCGGTGCTATCTGGCTTCAGAAATATGATTCATCATGGACAGATGAATGCAATGCCACCTCAACAGGCTCTACCGTTACAGATACAAAGGGCCCTTTCACCTTGAATTCAAAGACCCTAACTGATGGAACTACAAGTACCTGTACCTTCAGCAATGGCTTCTCTATCTCGAATGAAAAGAGTAAAACATACGACGTTGGCAAAGGAACTAACTACATCAAGTTTAGTGCCAACCAATATACCATCCATATTCCTGATGGTATCAAAATCGTAAAGATGGACATCGAAGGAAAAGACAATTACGCTGATGCAGATGCCTATATCGGCGAGATTAACGGCAAGAGCTACGATGCTACTACTTATATCTTCCCTAAGGACAAGAGCGTAAAGA
>ULZB01028227.1_pt1 | contig 17470 bp, 14 predicted proteins | sample 1962691 | NCBI WGS metagenome assembly ULZB01 (sample SAMEA4835878, study PRJEB28245) | human gut metagenome | biome: gut microbiome; material: fecal sample | place: Denmark | collected 2008 | reverse complement strand
CATATTCTTTAAAATATTGGGACCATCCAATCCACCCTGTCTCATATGGCGGACGTCCAGAATAATAAGTTGTTAAAGCAGCTGTTGTTGTAGAAGGATAAACAGAAGTAACACAATCTATCTTATTTTTATTTAAATATCCTTCTGGAGAAATACTATTTAATATACGTTCCCCTAATCCATCTAATATTAAAAATATAACATTTTTATATTTCTTCTCGTTTAGTAATTTATCAATTTTCTCAGATGATTTATGTTTTGTTTCAACATTGTAATATTTTAAAATAGATGTTATTGTTCCTAATATACAATGTTCATAATCTGGCAATACTATATCTTTATACTCCATATATTATTCCTTTCTAAAATAAAATTTATTTTATTTATTATATAGTAAAAAAAAATAAAATTCAAGATTTATAATTACATCAAAAATCTCTTTTGTGCATATAAAGTTATTAGTCAGCCTTTAATATAAATTTTGTACCACATTTCCATGATAGCTAAATAAGTCTTCTGTCCAGTAATCATATAAACAAAAGAAGACCCAATTTATAAGGTCTCCATTTGTTTTGATCCGCTTTTGTCATTAATAGCCAATGTCAAATCCACTTCTCATAGGATATCCTTTTATGAATCCGGCTGTTGCAGTTACAATTCTTTCTGAAAGAAATGGCTGATTCTGTTTAAGGAACTGATAAAAATCGTTGAAGGTATCAATTATGTTTTCTGTAAAAGGATCCTTCCTCCAGTTGGTCGAATCGTTATCGATACCAAGCATCTTACCGATTACCTGTCTAGGGAATTGCCTCTGCACATATACATTTGGATTGTTAACTACCATTAACTTTCCGTTTGCACCTTCCTGATAGGACAGATACTTAGAGCCTTTTGTCTCTCTGATATCTCCAATTGGTTCTAAACAAACCATGTCGAGATATCTCTGTTCAAATTTCACACCCCACGCAACATGTGTATGTGCATGAACTATCGACCTTTTATGGCTGGAAAATCCGTTAGGATTTGAACCATGCTCAAAAAATATAACAGGTTCGTCTCCATACATCATTTTAAGCATAAACTCCACATCTTCCATCACCTGATGATATTCAGCCATTTGTTCATCTGGAATATTTGCTGCTGACAAAACATGAGATTTAGGGCAAATCATAATCATACCCTTTTTGAGGCATCCCAATTCAATCTTTACAAAAAAATGCTCTGACTCATAAATGATGACATCATTCACATATTTTGTTGACTGATTATAGAGATATAATGGACCTTTAATGTCCATATGCTCTGCAATTCTGCACAAGAAACATCTATCCTTAGCTGTGTCAAACTTTTGGTCAGACACATATTCTCCACACTCAAAACCGTTTCTGTGAGAAAATATAATGAAGTCTTCATTCCCGAAAATAAATTCAGGAACCTCCAAAATTGGATAATTCTTCTTTATGTCCTCAGTTACATGCTTTGCTAACATCAACGGAGTTTTATTGCAACTCCATGTCATCTCAATTTCTTTAGCATCAGTTATAATCTGAATTGCCTCGAAACTGAATTCCTTCCGAAATTCTTTGTTATCCTGGTAGTTGGTTGCAACAAGTACAACCTGTCTCTCAGTAATCATAAGTGATTCCCCTTTCATTACTGTGTCATTATGGTTGATTTCTTACAAAAGCTCAAATTAGATTTCAAAAATTTGTGCTCATATTACAATTATACCACCTTTTCTAAAAAAAGGCAAAAATATGTCTATAAATGAGTTTCTATCACATTTTTAAAATTTTCTTTTTATTATTTTATTACTACTTAAATAATTTTATTTCCACAATATTAAAATCGAATTCATCTCGCTTCTTTACTCATTCTATAAATTTCTTAACTCTAATCTTTCCTTTATTATCTACAACAATTGAAATCTCACCCATTTCGTCTGTTCTATAAATTTTTACTCCGTAAATTTTCTAATCTTTTTATTACACTATCACTTGGATGTCCAAAAGTATTATCTTTTCCTACTCCTATTAAAGCAATCTTAGGCTTTACTTTCTCTAAGAATCCTTGTGTACTTGAAGTTTTAGATCCATGATGCCCAATTTTTAGTATAGTCGATTTTAGAATATCTACATTTTTGTATTCCTCTAGTATTTGCTCTTCGGCAATTTTCTCTATGTCACCTGTTAGTAACATAGAAAAATTATTATAATTTAATTTCATTACTAATGAATTGTTATTTAATATGTTTTCCTGTATCTGCTCTTCTTTTGGCCATAAAACTTCAAGTTTTAGACTTTTTTCAATGTTTAGTTCATCTCCGCTTTTTTACCACTACAACTTTTATTTGCTTTTCATTTACAATTTGCTTAAAATCCTGATAATTTTCAGAATCCTTTCCTTGTTTACTTATAATAACCTTTTTTACATTAAGTTTCCTCATAATTGTTAGTAATCCACCGAACGTGATCTGAATCAAAATGAGATATAATTACATAGTCTATATTTTTTACTTGTCTAGCTAATAAATATGGTAGTAAAGTTTTTTCTCCAACATCGAAATTTCCAAATTCATTTCCTCCACCATCTATTAAAATTTTTTTATTATTTGGCGTAATAATTAAAGTACTGTCACCTTGACCTACATCTATGAAAAATATCTTTAAACCACCTGTATTATATTTTATGTATATAGATACAGTTGTAAAAATAATAATTATTATAAATACAATTGGTATTTTCATGATATGTCTAACTTTTTTCAAAAAAATGTATATATTATGCTTATTAAGTAGTTTTCTTTTATCTAAAAAAACAAAAATAAATATTGTAAAATAAATCAATACTAAAATTACTATACTTGGTGTTGTAACAATCAATTTTGAGAATGGAATTCTAGAGCAAAATCTAACAACTTGTATAAAAAATACTATTATTATATTAGTAACTATTGAAAATATTGATGCTAATTTTATAGAAAAAAATGAAATTATTATCTGAATAATTGATATAATTATAATATAAGACAAAATTGGTTGTACTAATAAATTAGAGATTATAAAAGTAAACGAAAATGAATTAAATATGTACATAGATAATGGAATTAACAGTATATTTGCAGCTAATGTAATAATCACTATTTCTTTAACCTTACTATATATTTTGGCAATGATTAATCCCATTATATTTCTCTCCTTAGGAACCTCGACACTTAATCTTTTAGACAGTATTATTTCTAAATAATCAAAACTCTTTTTTATGTAAGAATTAAATATAATTATACTAATTGTACCTATGTATGAAAATACAAATCCCACATTATAAATTGTTAAAGGATTTATTATTAACAATATTAATGCTGAAATTGAGATATTTGTTAATAAATTTGATTTTTTATATAACAAATTTGAAATTAATACCATTATTTGCATTATACAAGCTCTAAAAACAGAAGGAATAGAATTAGCTAATATCATGTAAATAAATAAAAAAATAATGTTTAATATTTTAGAACTTTTTTTACTAAATCTTCTTAATATATAATTTATGATCATATTAATATATGTAACATGTATTCCAGATATAGCAAGTAAATGAAGCAAATTACTATCCTCAAAGTATTTACTAATATCATTTGGAATAGCTGATTTATATCCAATTGTCAAAGCTAAACAAATGCCTGAATTCTTTTCTATAAGAGTACTTTCTACTTTATTTATAATTATATTTTTAATATAAAGTATACTAAAAATGTTATTTTCTTTTAGAATATTTATATTTTTGGCCTCAACTACAGTATAAATATCTTTACTATTTAAATACCTTCTATAATCAAAGCCATTATAATTTCTTTTTACATCTGGAGGTTTTACATTTCCATCTACTTGTATTATATCTCCTAACTTAAAATTCATCTTATTATTTTTTTTTACTTTTATTATTATATTAGTACCATTAAAATTCATTAAATTGTTTAACTTTTTCACCTTAACTTTATATGTTATTATATAATCATTTTTACTCTCAACATTTACTATTTTTCCTATTAATTTTAAATCATCAATATCTTTATATTTTTGTTCAAATAGATTACATCTGTATTTGCTATATACTGATGAGAGCAAAATTATAATAGTAAATATAAGCATTATTTTTTTATTTACTCTTGGAAATAAAAAAATAATTGAAATTATGAATATAAAACATAACAAAAAGACTATACTTATTTTTAAGTATAGCCCCATTATAATTCCTATTATATATATTAGTGTTGCAATAATACCTAAATTCTTCAAATGCTATTTCTCCTTCTTATTGCCCCCTAATTTATAAGATAAATTATCTATTAATTTATTTTTTTACTCATATTTTTTCTTTCTATATAATCCTTCTACCTGTAACATATCTAGTATTGTAATATGATCCAGATAATGAAGAAATTATTATTTTTCCACTACCACTGGATGCATGTATGAATTGTCCTCCACCTACATAAATTCCAACATGACCTATAGATCTATTAGCGCTGTCATTAAATATTACTAAATCTCCTGGTTGTAAATTGCCTTTAGAAACATATTTGCCAAGTCCTGCCTGTGTAACAGCTGAATGTCCCATTGAATATCCAAAATGTTTATATACATACATTGTAAAACCTGAACAATCAAATGTATTGGGTCCTGAACCACCATAAACATACTTACGTCCAAGGAATTGTTTTGCATATGCTACAATTTCTTCTCCTTTTGAAGAATTAGTAGTTGTAGCTTCTTGCTCTTTATTATTATTGTTAGTTTGTTTTTTATTATTACTATTATCTGTTGTTTGTCTATCTGCTGTAGAGCTTCTTGATGTTACTTCTACCTTATTGGTTGAAAGTAAACTTTTTAAAATATATCCTGATTTTCCGTTTACTTCAACTTTGTACCAATCTCCTTCTTCTCCTACAGCTTTTACTTGTGTATTTTGAGTTAAAGTTGTAATTACATTTGAACTAGTACTTGATTTTGCTCTAACATTTACAGCACTACTTTTTATATAATAATTTTTTGGTGTATATTCCTTTTCATTACTTGTAGTAGTTTGATTATTATCTGTTTGATTGTTTGTCTGATTATTATTTGTTTGACTCTCTGAATTATTTTGACTAACTGTTTGCTCCGAATTATCTTTATTTTGATTATCTGTATTATTGTTTTCTGTTGTATTTGAATCTGTAACAGATATTTTGTCTATTCTAATCCAACCAGCTAAGGTTTCTGTTTTTATATACGCCCATACTCCAGTTATATTAACTATATCTACCCTAGTATTTTGTTTTAAATTTCCAATAATATTTGAATTTATTAATGGCAAAATATATACATTTAAATCGCTATTAGTCTTAGCTTGTTTATTAGCTAATTCTTTATTATTTGTGTTGTTATCATTATTTGTTGTTTGATCTGTATTATCATCAGTTGTTTTGTTTGTATCTTCATTATTTTTTTCTTCGTTATTATCTTCATCTTGTTTAGGATTTGAATTTCCCTCCGAATTATCATTTTTGCTTATATATTCTTTGCTAACATATCCTGTATAAGTTTTAAAATTAACTTTATACCAATCGCCTTCTTCTTCCACTATTTCAACTTCATCATCTTTAGATAAAAGCTCTAATACTGTTGATTCTAATGAAGCTTCTTTTCTTAACCTTAATGTTTCTGTAGTAACCTTTCCTTTAGATTTTGTTACAGCAATAGTTACACTAGAAGCAAATATTATTAGTATAATAGCAATTGTAACAAGTGCTTTTTTTAGTATTTCCATATATTATTACTCCTTTAATTTTTATAAAACTAATACTACTATAGTATATACTTTTTTTCCAAAAATGTCAATTTTTACAGAAAAATTTTAGATAAAATTGAAGTTCTTATAATATAAAAATAGCAAGGCTATTACAATTTCTTGCATTTCCTTGCTACTTATATATTTCAAATAATTATTACTCAATTATTTCAGATACAACACCTGAACCAACTGTTCTACCACCTTCACGAATAGCGAATCTTAATCCTTTTTCAATAGCGATAGGTGTAATTAATTCGATTGTCATATCGATGTTATCTCCAGGCATAACCATTTCTGTTCCTTCTGGTAAATCGATAACACCTGTAACGTCTGTTGTTCTAAAGTAGAATTGTGGTCTATATCCATTAAAGAATGGTGTATGACGTCCACCTTCTTCTTTAGTTAAAACGTATACTTGTGATTTGAATTTTGTATGTGGATGAATTGTTCCTGGTTTTGCTAATACTTGACCTCTTTCGATTTCATTTCTTTGGATTCCTCTTAAAAGAACACCAATGTTATCTCCAGCTTCAGCTTGATCTAGTAATTTTCTAAACATTTCAACACCTGTAACAACAGTTTTTGAAGATTCTTTTGCTAAACCAACGATTTCAACTTCGTCTTGTAATTTAACAACTCCTCTTTCAACTCTACCTGTAGCAACTGTTCCTCTACCTGTGATTGTGAATACATCTTCAACTGGCATTAGGAATGGTTCATCTACTGGTCTTGATGGTGTTGGGATATAGCTATCAACAGCATCCATTAATTCTTTCATGCATGCATATTCAGGTGCATTTGGATCTGTTGAAGAACTCTCTAATACTTTTAATGAAGATCCTTTAACGATTGGAATCTCATCTCCTGGGAAGTCGTAGCTTGATAATAAGTCTCTAACTTCCATTTCAACTAATTCTAATAATTCTGGATCGTCAACCATATCGCATTTGTTTAAGTAAACAACGATAAATTTAACACCAACTTGTCTAGCAAGTAGTATATGCTCTCTTGTTTGAGGCATTGGACCATCTGCTGCAGATACAACTAAGATTGCACCATCCATTTGAGCAGCACCTGTAATCATATTCTTTACGTAGTCTGCGTGTCCTGGACAGTCAACATGTGCATAATGTCTGTTTTCTGTTTCATATTCAACGTGAGCAGTATTAATTGTAATACCTCTTGCTTTTTCTTCTGGAGCTCCATCGATTTGATCGTAAGCTTCGAATTTAGCTTTTCCTAATAAACTTAAGTATTTTGTAATAGCTGCTGTTGTTGTTGTTTTTCCGTGGTCAACGTGACCAATTGTACCAATGTTAACATGTGGTTTTGTTCTTTCAAATTTTGCTTTAGCCATTTAATTTTCCTCCTTAAAATTAATGTTTGTATCTTTATGATACTATATTTTATTTTTTAAAATTAATAACTTATTCTGAGTATAAGCATTTTATAACATTTTTTCTAGTTTGGCAAGCTTTTTTGCAAATTTAATTAATCTTCTTTTTTAGCTCTGCTTGCTACTATTGTTTCTAATACTGATTTTGGAACTTCTTCATAGTGAGATGGTTCCATAGAGTATGTTCCTCTACCTTGTGTTTTAGAACGTAAGTCTGTTGCATAACCAAACATTTCTGAAAGCGGAATAAATCCTCTTATTATTTGATTTCCTGCTCTTGTTTCCATACCTTCCATTCTTCCACGTCTTGAGTTAATGTCTCCAATAACGTCTCCCATGTATTCTTCTGGAACAGTTACTTCAACTTTCATAATTGGTTCTAGAATAACAGATTTAGCTTGTTTACAACCTTCTTTAAATGCCATAGATCCTGCAATCTTGAATGCCATTTCAGAAGAGTCAACATCATGGTAAGAACCATCAACTAAAGTAGCTTTAAAGTCTATAACAGGGTAACCTGCTAAGATACCGCTATCTGCAGCTTCTCTAATACCTTCTTCAATTGGTTTAATGTATTCTTTTGGAACAACACCACCAACGATTTTGCTTTCAAATTCAATACCTGTTCCTGGCTCTAATGGTTCCATTTCTAGCCATACATGTCCGTATTGTCCACGTCCACCAGATTGACGAATGAATTTTCCTTCTACTCTAACTTTATTTCTAATTGTTTCTTTGTAAGAAACTTGAGGTTTACCTACTGTACATTCAACCTTAAATTCTCTTTTTAATCTGTCTACGATAATATCTAAGTGTAATTCACCCATACCAGCGATAACTGTTTGACCCGTTTCATGGTTTGTATATGTTTTAAATGTTGGGTCTTCTTCTGCAAGTTTTGCAAGTGCAATTCCCATTTTTTCGCTATTAGCTTTATCTTTTGGCTCGATAGCAATATCAATAACAGGCTCTGGGAATTCCATAGATTCTAGGATAACTGGTGCTGATGGATCACATAATGTATCACCTGTAGATACTTCTTTTAATCCAACTGCAGCAACTATATCTCCTGCATATATCTTTGTAATATCTTCTCTATGGTTAGCATGCATTAATAGTAATCTTCCGATTCTATCCTTTTTATCTTTATTTGCATTTAATATTGTAGAACCTGCATCTAATGTTCCTGAATAAACTCTTAAGAAACATAATTTTCCAACAAATGGATCTGTTGCAATTTTAAATGCAAGTGCTGAAAAGGGTTCACTATCGCTTGGTTTTCTTTCTGTTTCATTTCCGTCCATATCTACACCTTTAATTGCTGGTATATCTACTGGAGATGGTAAGAAATCAACTACTGCATTTAATAATTCTTGAACACCTTTGTTTTTATAAGATGATCCACAAGTCATTGGAACTAATGTGTTGGCAATTGTTCCTTTTCTTAAACCTGTTTTAATTTCTTCTTCAGAAAGTTCTTCACCTTCTAAATATTTCATCATTAATTCATCATCTTGTTCAGCAGCATTTTCTATCATTGATGCTCTATATTTTTCAGCATCAGCTTTTAATTCTTCTGGAATATCACATTCTTCAATTTCAAGACCTTTATCATCTTTATGAATGAATGCTTTCATTTTTATTAGGTCAACAATTCCTTGGAAGTTATCTTCTGAACCGATTGGTAATTGAATTGGAACAGGATTTGCTCCTAATCTATCTTTAACTTGTTCAACACAACCATAAAAATCTGCACCAGTGATATCCATTTTATTAACATATATCATTCTTGGAACTTTATATTTATCAGCTTGTCTCCAAACTGTTTCAGATTGTGGTTGAACTCCACCTTTTGCAGCTAAAACTAGAACTGAACCATCTAATACTTTTAATGATCTTTCAACTTCAACTGTAAAGTCAACGTGACCAGGAGTATCGATAATATTAATTCTATTTCCTAACCACTTACAAGTTGTAGCAGCAGAAGTAATTGTAATACCTCTTTCTTGTTCTTGAACCATCCAGTCCATTGTTGCAGCACCTTCGTGAACTTCTCCTATTTTATGTGTTTTTCCTGTATAAAAAAGAATTCTCTCTGTTGTTGTTGTTTTTCCTGCATCAATATGGGCCATTATTCCTATATTTCTTGTTTTTTCTAAAGGAAACTCTCTTCCAGCCATATTTTTCCTCCTTTATTTACTAATAAGGAGAACAAGTACATTGTCCACCTTATAATTATTTTATTATTACCATTTGTTTTACTAACAGTTACCAATATATCCGAATTACTGTTAGTAAATTTGGTAACATTGTAGTATTTATAATTATTACCATTTATAGTGTGCAAATGCTTTATTAGCTTCTGCCATTCTATGCATATCTTCTTTTTTCTTGAATGCTCCACCGTTTCCAGCTACAGCATCTATTATTTCACCAGCAAGTTTTTCAGACATTGTTTTTTCATGTCTATTTCTAGCATAAGTAACAAGCCATCTTAAACCTAATGTTTGTCTTCTTTCTGGTCTTATTTCGATTGGTACTTGGTATGTAGCACCACCAATTCTTCTTGCTTTAACTTCAAGAACTGGCATTACATTGTTAAGTGCTGCTTCAAATACTTCTAAAGCATCTTTTTGCTCTTTTTCTTTTATGATATCAAATGCATCATAAACTATTTTTTGAGCAACTGTTTTTTTACCATCAAGCATTACATTATTTATTAATTTTGTAACAACTTTGCTATTATATATTGGATCTGGTAAAACTTCTCTTTTTGCTATATATCCTTTTCTTGGCACTATTCTTCCCTCCTTATAAAAATTGATACTAACCACCTAGTATCTTAGGTACTCTAAAAAGTTTAATACTAATTTACTTCTTAAAATCTTTTTAGTTAAGTGCTATATAATCTATTCTAAATTTAAGTACTAACCTTAAACATTAGTAATTATACGCACTAATTATAAAATAATCTTCATCTTACCGATTATTTCTTTGGTTTTTTAGCTCCGTATTTAGATCTAGCTTGCATTCTGTCTTTAACGCCTGCTGTATCTAATGTCCCTCTTATAATGTGGTATCTAACACCTGGAAGGTCTTTTACTCTTCCTCCTCTTATTAAAACAACACTATGTTCTTGTAAGTTATGTCCTATACCTGGGATATAAGAAGTTACTTCATAACCATTTGAAAGTCTAACTCTGGCTACTTTTCTTAAAGCTGAGTTTGGTTTCTTTGGTGTTACTGTTTTAACAACTGTACATACACCTCTTTTTTGTGGTGATCTTCTATCTGTTAATTTTTTCTTCATAGAATTGTAACCATGTTGTAAAGCTGGTGATGTAGACTTTGTTGTTCCAGTTTTTCTTCCTTTTCTTACTAATTGATTAATTGTTGGCACTTAAATTTCACCTCCTAAAAATAATAAACCGCTAGTATAAATTTACAAAATTAGCAATTTATACTAACGTTAAATATTTTAACATCTTTTTGTGGCAAAGTCAATTGTTTTTCAGTATTTTTACATAAAAAAACCAGCCGCTTTTGCAAGCAGCTGGCCCCGAGGCTATAGTCTCGGTTAGTCCTCGTCGTCGACGATTTCGACTCTGGGCTTGCTGGTGAGCTTTGTCACACACACTCCAAGAGTATATGCAATTGCCATCTCAATCCAGTTGCCCTTAATCCAATCGACTATGTTGCCAACTTTGAATGTTTGTAACACCCAACTAGCAAGCACAATGCCGATTACCACAAACAGTGGAATAAACGCCTTAAGAGAACGCAGCACCTTCTTCATACAAATCCTCCTTTCTGTAATAAGATCATTGCTAGTAAATTGATTAGTATGACGAAGTAGTAGAACTTTTGCTCTATTACAATCATATTTTAACATATTTGACATAAAAAGTCAAATATAGTTTACATTTAAATTATGCATAATTTCTTAATTTTATTATTATAATCTTATTTTATTTTTTACAAGTACAATAGATTTGCTATGTTCTTTTCATTTATTTGTATATATTACTTATTAAATCAACTTTTCTATACAAAAAAATTAGAAAACTAACTATTGTGTTAATTTTCTAATTCTTTATAAATTTACATTTCATCACGTGATGTATCAGTCAATATTCCATTTGCATATTTTCCATATTGAGCTTTTATTCCAGAATTTCCCACTGTTACATCTGGATTATCTAAGCTATGTGCTGTAATCTTTTGTCTATTTTTATCAATTCTGTCTGCCATCTTTTTCTCTAATCCATTAACAACTGTATTTTTTGCTCTTTTTGCTCCATCTATAATTGATGCGAAAGTTCTGCCTACAGTTTTCACTGCTTTACCAGTTTTCTCAGCTATGTATTCTCCTCTTTTTTTAGCTTTCTTTTCCATATCTTCAATTTTTATTGGCAATGTTTCGTTCTTAAATCTATCCATCTTTTGTTTTAATGGACTCATAACATTGTTATTAAATTGTTTTGCACTACCAAATACCTTTACTAATAGCTTTTGAAATACATTTTGCTTAACCTCTGATAAAGCTCTTTCTTGACTACCTGTAATCTTTTCTACTTCTGCTTTAAAATCTTTTTCACAGCTTTCAATCTTTTTCTTTTGTTCCTTTATACTTTTTCTACATAATTCAATTTGACTTTTTATTTTTCCTAATTCACTATCACGTTCTGCTAATTTACTTTCTCTTTGTAATTTTTTTAGTGTTTTCATTTGCATTTCTGCAGCTTCTGTATCACCATTTTGTATACATAGAGTAATTTTTGTTTGTAATGCTTTTACTCTTTTAGGTAGACTTGCTTTATATTCGTTAAATTCTTCTCTTTTTTTATCTGCCTCTTCTGTTCTTCCTTGTTTCTTTAACTGAGTAATTTCTGCTTTACGTTTTGCAAATTCTTTATATCCTGGCATTTGCCTAAATTCTTGTTTTTTATCATAAAATTCTGCTACACGTTCTTCTTCAGATTGTTCCCAATCTTCCTTTTCTTGCATAAGTGCTTTTTTATCTTTTTTAAATGCGGTCTTAGTTTGAGCTAATATGCCTTCATAATATTCTATTACACTTGCTACTTCTGTTTTACTTTGTTTATAATAATCAGCTTGCTTATCCACATATTCCTTTAAACTAGTTATTTTTCCTGAAACAAAATTCTTAGTACTCGTTTGAAAATGCGCAGCATCAACTTTACTTACTTGTGCTTGTGTTGTTATTAGCTCTTTTAATAACTCTGTAAGTTTAAATTTTTGTGCTGTTGTAGCACTATTTTCACCTTCCATATTTTCCCCCTTTTATTTTTATTAATCTTCTTCATCTAATATTTGATCAATTTTTTCTCTAAGTTCTGCTTCTCTTTTTTCTAATTTTTCTTTTAACTCTTGTAATTCTTCTGGAGAAGCTTTATCTAAATTTATTATTTTGCCATCAAAAATTATTGTGCCAAATTGCTCGTCTTTCTCATCTTCCATAATTATATCCTCCGTTTTCTTTAGTTAATCCTACTCTTTTATTATAACATTACAAAACGATATATTCAATACAAAATAAAAAATATTACAAAATATGTAATTATTTTGTAATATTTTTTATTTATATAGTATTATTTAATTCTTCCAAAGCTCTATCCGCTAGCTTAGTATATCTTAACTTTTTATCCTTTATTTTTTCATCTAGTTCTGGCAATATTCCAAAATTCGCATTCATAGGTTGAAACTTATTATTTTCTGTCGAAATGTATTTTGCTAGAGCTCCTATCATTGTTTTATTTGAAAACTTAATATTTTCTTTTTTTCCTAAAAATCTATTTACTGCATTTATAGAAGCCAGAATTCCAGAAGATATAGATTCTACATATCCTTCCACACCTGTAATCTGCCCTGCAAAAAATATATTGCTATTTTGTTTAAGTCCATATGTTTCATCTAATAAATATGGAGAATTAATATATGTATTTCTATGCATTACTCCATATTTCATAAATTCTGCATTTTCTAGACCAGGTATTAAACTAAATACTCTTTTTTGTTCTCCAAATTTAAGATTTGTTTGAAATCCTACTAAATTAAATAATGTACCTTCTTTGTTATCTTGTCTTAATTGCACTATTGCATATGGTCTTCTTCCTACTCTTGGATCTGTAAAACCTACTGGTTTTAATGGTCCAAATCTTAATGTATCTATTCCTCTTTTTGCCATTATCTCAATTGGCATACATCCTTCAAAAATCTCTCTTTTTTCAAATTCATGTAGTTCTACTACCTCAGCCTCTATAAGTTCTTTGCAAAATTTTTCATATTCATCTTTATTCATTGGAAGATTTATATAATTTTGATTTTCCAAATTAGTGCTTCTATTTTTCCAATCCTCTATAGATTCTTCTTTTCCTCTTTCTTGCTCATATCTATCTCCCCAAAAAGCAATATTCATATCAATTGAATCTTTTGTAATTATTGGAGCTGCAGCATCATAAAAATATAATCCATTATCTCCTGTTAATTCCATTATTTGTTTTGCCAAACAATCTGAAGTTAATGGACCAGTAGCTATTATAACTATTCCATCTCTTGCAAAATTTTTAATAGACTCTTCTTTTCCAAACTCTTTCCTAATAATCTCTATATTTTGATTTTCTTCTAAGTTCTTAGTAACTGTTTTAGAAAACTCCTCCCTATCAACTGCTAATGCTTGGCCAGCAGGCACACTTGTTTTATCTGCAACATTTATTAATAAAGAATCTAGCATTCTTAATTCTTCTTTTAATAATCCGACATGCATTAGTATGTAAATTTGATTTAAAAGAGTTACTACAAACAACCTCTGCTAAATTTCTACTTGCATGAGCATCACTAAATTTATTTGGTTTCATTTCATATAGTTTAACTTTTATGCCTCTTTTGGCAATTTGGTATGCCGCTTCTGTCCCTGCTAAGCCTCCACCTATAACAGTTATATAATCATTCATATCTACAATCCTTTCTCTTAACATTTGATAAACATCGTTTGAACATTGGGGACGGGGTTAAATGTTCAAACATAGATATTTTAAGAGTCTATGTTAAATGTTTAGATTAACTGTCTATACTTAATTATCAGTACTAAAGTATATTGCAACCATTTGAACATTTACCCCGTCCCCAATGTTCATTTAAACAATTCCATAATCTCTTCTTTAGACAATTTGTTAACAAAAGTTTCTTTTGTAGATAACATATTATCTATTAATTTTTCCTTTTTTTGTTGTAATTCATAAATTCTTTCTTCGATTGAATTCTTAGTAATCAATTTATATACCTGAACATTCTTTTTTTGACCTATTCTATATGTTCTATCTGTAGCCTGATTTTCTGCAGATATATTCCACCATGGATCATAATGTATAACCATATCTGCACCTGTTAAATTCAAACCTGTTCCACCTGCTTTTAATGATATTAAAAATACCTTTATATTATCATTTTGATTAAATTCATCTACTAACTTTATTCTTTCTGCTACTATAGTTTGACCTGTTAATTTAAAATATTCTATTCCTTCTTTTTTTAGTTCTTGTTCTAAAATATTAAACATTGATGTATAACCAGAAAAAAGAAGTATTTTATGTCCGCCTTCTATTGCATCTTTTGTAATTTGCATGCATTGATTAAGTTTACTACTTTCACCTTCATAGTTTTCTATAAACAAACTAGGATGGCAACAAATTTGTCTTAATCTCATTAGTAAGGCAAGTATTTTCATTTGGCTAGCTTCAAATCCTCTATTTTTTATTTCCACCTGAACTTCTTGTTTTGCCTGTGCTAAATAAGACATATATACATCTAATTGTTCTCCCTGCATCTCATTATTTAATACAGTAATTGTTTTATCTGGCAATTCTGTTAATACATCTTTTTTTATTCTTCTTAAAATAAATGGTGATATTAATTTTTTTAGTCTATTTGTTAAAAATGCATCATTTTCTTTTATAATTGGCAATTCGTAAATCTGCTTAAATTTTCTATAACTAAACAGATACCCTGGCATAATAAAGTCAAAGATAGACCATAATTCTGACAAAGAATTCTCTATTGGTGTTCCTGTTAATGCAAATTTTGTTTTAGCATTTATTTCTTTTATTGCTTTGGAATTTTGAGTATTATTATTCTTTATATATTGAGCTTCATCTGCAATTATATATTGAAACTTAGTATTTTTCTTTTTGTATAAGTCTATATCTCTTTTTAATAAATCGTATGAAGTAATAATAACATCATAGTTATTTATTTCATTTATTTGATTTTCCCTGTCTTCTACATTTCCATGTATAACTTGTACTTTAAGATTACTTGCAAACTTGCTAATTTCTGATTGCCAATTTAATGTAAGAGAACTTGGTGTTACTACAATAGTAGGTTTTGTATCTTTATTATTTTCTTTGTAATCTAATATAAGTGCAAGTAATTGTACTGTTTTACCAAGTCCCATATCATCAGCTAAGATTCCTCCCAAGTTATACTCATCTAAACTCTTAAGCCATTTAAATCCTATTTTTTGATATAATCTTAAATCAGCATTTAATGATTTTGGAACCTGAATATTGTCATCTAATTCATCGATATCTATATCTCTTATAATTTTCTTATATTGTTCATCTTTATTTACATTAACATTTTTTAAATTTTCTAGTAATTTATCTAAGTATAATGATCTGTATACAGGTAATTTCAAAGTTCCTTTCTCAAGTTCTTTATAATCAATATCTAAACTTTCAGTAATATTGCTCATAAATTCCAAATCTTCATTATTTTCTAGTTCTAAAAAGCTACCATCTTTTAATCTATAAAATTTCTTTTTTAATTTATATTTATTTAATATATTAACTAATTCTGAAGGATCAAAGTCAAATTTAGTTAAATCTACATTTAATAAATTATTTTCTACTCTTACTCCTAAAGATACTATTTTAGGACCTTTAACCTCTTTTTGTTTAAAGTTATCTGTAACTAAAACCTCAAATTTCTGCATATATATTTCAATATCATTAGTTAAAAAATTATATATTAAATCATCATTTACTAAAATAAGTCTTGCATTTGCACTATCAAACATAAATCCTGTTTTTCTAAATATTTCTAAGTCTTCGGATTCTTTTAAAACATCTCTCGGAATCTGTATATCATTTTCTACAAGTGGATTAAATGAATATTCTCCATATATAAATTTTATATCTGCTGTAATAAAATTATTTTTATCATAATCTAAGTATACTTTTACATATAATTCCTTTGGAACATATTTTTCTATTTCTTCTTCACTTAATTTATCTAAACCTATATATTTTTTAGTTGTCGGATACACTATTGAAAGTAAATTATTTAAATCTTCTTTAAAGAAATCTATTTCCTGTGTAAAGTTTTTTCTATATATGTCTAATATCTGTAATATATCTTTTTCTCTTCTTTTATCACATTTATATATTTTATCATCTATATAAAAGTATAAATAATCCTTACCATGAAAAATATCATATGAATATATATCTATATTTGGTTTAAGAATATATTCATCTTCATTTTTCTCTTGCAAAATAAACTTAATATCTGGTTCATTATCCATAAATAATATTTCACGTTCTTCATTTTGATCTTGCATAACTATATATCTATTTTTTAATATACTAAATAGTTCATCCATTCCAGTATTAGAAAGTAAAATATAGCTATCGCTTAAAGCTCTTGCATAATATCCATAATTGTTAGATGATTCATTTGCATATTTAATTATTTCACCATATTTCATTATAAAATTTAAAATCTCAATATCTTCTTTAGCAAAAGCCTCTTTTATATGCTTAAATTCTAGGTTTGCTCCATACTTAAAAACTTCCTCTTTCATCATTCTGTCAAAAAAATCTGGCAAACTTTTAATTTTATACAAATTTTTATTACCTATTTTAAACTCGACCTTAATATTTTTATTTTGCTCATTGTAGATTAATTTAGGATATATTTTTATATTCCCCTCATTTATTACCGTTTTCTCTATTCTTTCATTTTCTGAATCTTCTATATCTAGATAAAATTGATTTATTAATTGTTTAAATATTCTGTGGTTATTTTTTAGTTTTGCATTTACTTTTTTATTTCTCGTCTTATCTTCTTTATTAATATTTAATATATATTTATTATTATTTGAAAATTCATTCATAGTAGCAATAATATGCTTACATGCAGAGTAACTATCTTCATATT
>ULZB01029715.1_pt1 | contig 17606 bp, 19 predicted proteins | sample 1962691 | NCBI WGS metagenome assembly ULZB01 (sample SAMEA4835878, study PRJEB28245) | human gut metagenome | biome: gut microbiome; material: fecal sample | place: Denmark | collected 2008 | reverse complement strand
GCTTTTTTTTTTTACATTTACAATAGGAAAGTTACATGCAGAGTAAAATTAACTAAATTGTAACAACTTCTAACAAAAAGTAGCTCAAAAACAATTAGATGTGTAAGTAAGAGTATTAGTAAAGTATGAAAAAAATCAGCTAGACAAAAAGAGTATGGATAAGAGAACCATTCTTTTGTCCATATTAAATTCAAGATTTTAAAATTTTAAAGTTTATTTATCGACATAATATTTATGAATACTACTTTTAAATGTAATAACTTTATGGTAATATAAAAATGTAATTACAAATATTGTTTTGTAAAGTAGTAAGAAACAATTTTATGATAAATAGAAGAAGTGTATATTAAATGTATTTTAGTTACATTAATAGATGTGAATTAAGGAGGACAAAATGCAAATAGTTCTTTACAAAAGAGAAAATGGAAAAATAGCAGATAGTATAAAGCAAATATTAAATGCAGATAAAAAAGAATTTGACGAAATACTTGAGACTCTGAGAGATCCAAAAGGAATTTTAGATGTGCTATATCAAGAAGAAATAGATAATCCAGATATGACACAGGAGATGTTTGAAGTTGCTTTTTTTCTAAGAGAATTATCAAAAATTGAAACAAATCAAATTAGTAGCCAGCAAAAAAAACGAATACATAAATTACAACAATGTAGAACTGATAAGGCTTTAAAAAAACTAATTAGAGACGAACATAAATTAAATAAAAGAGAAGTAGAAGAGATATTTGGAGTATTAGAGGGACGTGAATCTTTTTCAGAATTTACTAATAGAAAAAAAATAGAAAGTAAACAAAAAATAAAATCGAAAAGTATATTTTCTTTTTTGAAGTTAGGAAAGAATAAAGGGTTACCAGAAGGAGAAAAATCCAGAGAAAAACATTACTATGAGATTATGAATAGAGTATGTAATGGAGATTGTTCTGTTCAGTTTTTTTCAAATGAACAACAAGGATATATAAATAATTTTAGATTAATTAAAAATAGACTTGATGCTGAAGAGCAAATGAAAAGCTATCCAATTGTAATAGGAAGAGAAGATGAACCAGATTGGAAAATTAATGATGAATTAAAAGAATATGTATATAGAGATATGCCAGAAGGCTTAACTTCGGAGGAAAAAGCAATATGGATATATATGAAATTATGCAAAACACTAAATTATGATGATAGTAGACTTTGGGAAGATGTGAGCAATAAAATTAATATTAGCTTATTAGAAAGTATAAGACCAAATTCTAAGTTGATATGTTTTGATTTTGCTAGAGTATATGCTAAATTAGTAAATTCTATGCCAGATAGTGATATTGAAGCTAAGATAGTAGGTAGAGAGGGACATTTTTTAGTGAATTTAGTTAGTAAAGATATTATTATGACAGCAGAGGCTACAAATGCTATTTCAAATACAAATGAATTTTTTAAAGTTAAAATGGGATTGCCAATAGAAGGGATACATGCATCATATGACCCAAGAGGTATTATACAAAATTCGATAGAAAGATTTACACCGCTTATTTATAAAGATGTACATACAATTAAAAGTTATATACATATGCTTGATGTAATAAGGTCAGAAGAAACAGCAAGAGATACTAAAACAGAAGAAACTGAATTATATAATAAGCTTAATTCTCTAGCAAAGACAATGAAAGAAAATAATGTAAGTGGTACAGAATCAATAATGGGAATAATAAAATTTTCTAAATTAGGATTTTTTGGAGATAATACTGAGGAAGCATGGATTAGAAAGAAAACACAAAGCAGAGAAGAGGGAATAAAATATAATAGTGGTATTATTGTTAGTCAAGGAGAGAATAATCAATTTTGTATACTAGATTGTACAGATATGAAAGTGATACAAATGAGAAAAGAAGAGTTATTAGAAAAGTTTAGAGGTGGAGAGTACAGATATAAAGATCCAGACTATACTATAGAAGCATTAAAAGAAGAGTTACCAATTTCTGAAGAAGAAACAATAAAACAAGGAGAGGAGAATATAGAAATATGATTACTATAAAAGATTTAAGACTTATGAATGATACATTAATTAATTATTATAAAGATTATGAACCTCGAAATGAAAAGAAACTATTAAAACATAGAATAATTCAAGAAATATTAAAAACTGAAAAATGCTTTAATAAAATGAGCAAGGAAGATGCAATAAAAATATTAAAGGATATTGGAATCTCAGAGTCAAATATAGAGTCTACATATAAAGAGATAATTAAATAAAGTATTGTATTATACCATTTAGATAAAAAATAAATTTAAATAGTAATAATATTATAGGAGTTATTAGAAATTACAACCTACCAAATGTAAATAAAAAATATTGGTAGGTTGTAAAATTATTTCTACAAATTGTTTTCATATAGATCTTCTATATAAACATTTTTTTCTTCATTATTATCTACAAAACCTACTTTGGCAACATTATTATCCACTTCTTGAATCCAAACAGGGCGTTCATTGTAATAAACATCATGTAATTCTTTATTCTTTAAAATTTCAGAAATTCTTTCACTATTCATATAATATACCTCCAATAATTGACATATTAATAATAGTATATACAAGCATAAGAAAAATATGCATCTAGAGAGGCAAAATAAATAGAACAAAGAATACTTGACTTAAGATTCAGAAAGATATAAAATGATTTTCAAGACAAATGAGGAGGAAAATCTTATGCAAATTATATACGAAGAACATATAATTGATGTAAAAAAAGGAACAAAAGTAATAGACTTATTAAAAGATGAAATAGCAAAATCTAGAAATAAAGTGATAGCTTGTCGTTTTAATAATGAAGTTAAGTCACTTAATTATGAAATAAATTCAGATGGAAAAATAGAACTTATAGACCTTACTAATAAAGATGGAATGAGAATTTATAGAAGAGGACTAATTTATATAATAGGAAAAGCTTTTTATGAAACATATCCAGAAGCACTACTTACAATTAATTTTCAATTATCAAATAGCATGCTTTGTGAAGTAGCAAATATGCAAGTTACAAAAGAGATGATTGCAAAAGTAGATGAAAAAGTAAAAGAAATTATAAAAAGAGATGTTCCTATTACAAAGCTAGCAATGACTAAAGAAGAAGCGGAAGCATTTTATGAAAAAGAAAATACATTAAAAGGTAGATTACAATTAGATGTAAAAAACAAAAAAGAAATTATGTTATATTATTGTGAAGACTACTATAATTACTTCTATGGTGTTATGCCAATATCTACAGGAGTTACTAATATATATGAAATTCTAGAATATGATGGTAGATTTTTAGTTCGTTATCCAAGTAAAAAAGCACCAGATAGATTACCAGAATTTAAAGAAAATAAAAAGCTACTTGCAACACTAGATGATTATGAAGAAGTACATAAAACATTAAATGTACATACATTATACAAGTTAAATAAAATTGTAAAAGAAAATAAAATAAAAGATTACATTTTATTAGATGAAGCTCTTCACGAAAAGAAAATGGCACAAATAGCAGATGATATTGTTAAAAGAGAAAAAGTAAAAGTAGTATTAATTGCAGGACCATCATCTTCAGGAAAAACAACTTTTGCTAAAAGATTAGGACTTCAATTAAGATTAAACGGATTAAAACCAGTTACAATATCTGTAGATAACTATTTTGTAGAAAGAACATTAAATCCTAAAGATGAATATGGAAATTATGATTTTGAGTGTCTAGAAGCAATAGATATAGATTTATTTAATGATCATATACTTAAGTTATTAAACGGAGAAGAAATAGAAGTTCCAACATTTGACTTTGAACATGGAACAAAGGTGTACAAAGGAAATACTATGAAGTTAAATGATGACCAAATTCTAGTAATAGAGGGAATACATTGTTTAAATGATAAACTTACACCTTTAATACCAAAAGAGCAAAAGTATAAAGTATATATTAGTGCTTTAACTGTTTTGAACATTGATTATTACAATAGAATCTCTACAACAGATACGAGATTAATAAGAAGAATTGTAAGGGATAATCAGTTTAGAAGTTATTCTGCACTTCATACTCTTAAAATGTGGGATTCTGTAAATCGTGGAGAAGAAAAAAATATTTTTCCATACCAAGAAGAGGCAGATAGTATGTTTAATTCTTCTTTAATATATGAACTTGCAGTATTAAAAGATTATGCTATGCCGTTATTAGAAAAGATAGATAAATCACATCCTGAGTTCTCAGAAGCTAAAAGATTGTATAGAATGCTAGGATATTTTGAATCAATACCAGGGGAATATGTACCACAAAATTCGTTACTTAGAGAATTTATTGGTGGAAGTATTTTTGAAGACTAGTTTGTAAAAAGTTCAAAATTTATGCATTTAACATGAGGTAAGAAGATTGGACACATTGTATGCATATTGATAAGAGAAGAGAGATGTGCTTTAAAAAAGTGTCCAAATAATTGTAAAAAATTATTACTAGAAAGGTAAATAAAATGTTAAGTAATTTTACAAAAATTGATGAAGAATTTATATGTGAAAATTGTGGCAAACATGTTTCGAAATTAGGGTATACATGTAGAAACCACTGTCCATATTGTTTGCATTCTAAACATGTAGATGTTAATCCAGGTGATAGAGCAGAAAGTTGTCATGGAACATTAGAACCAATAGGACTAGAGATTGATTCTAAAAAAGGATATGTGATTATTTTTAAATGCAAAAAATGTGGTATGATTAGAAAGAATAAAGCAGCAAAAGATGATGATATGGATTTGATAATAAAGCTTAGTGCAAAACATTAGCAAAACAAATATTTTTTCATGGCTTTGGAACCTGAGAGATAAAGTTACCGCCTAGCAAGAGTTAGATATATATTTTTAAAAATCAATCTTGAAGTGTGGCGGGCGAGTAGTAGGAATTAGTTTTATACCACGCAGTATATTACAGAGGAAGGTTAAAATTTAGTGCCATCTGCGATTGGTTTTTAAAAATATATATCTAACTCTTGCTAGGCTAGTATGTGCTTTTAAGCAGGTTGTAAATAGTAATAGATATTTTGTAGAAGTAAGATTAAATAAGTTAATGTAGTTATGTATAAATTGGAAAATAAAAGGGGATAATGAAACTAAAAGAGGTGAATAATACATATGCAAGGAGAAAGTATAAGAATGGAAAAAGGACTTATAAAAATTCCGAAGTATACATTAGGAGAAGAGTTAATTAGTGCAATATCACATGGGATTGGTGCAGGACTTGGAATTGCTGCACTTGTTCTTTGCACTGTAAAGTCTGCAATACATCATAATCCATATGCTGTTGTAAGTTCATGCTTATATGGAAGTACTTTAATTATTTTGTATTTAATTTCAACATTATATCATAGTTTTAAACCAAGTATTGGAGCTAAAAGAGTATTTAGAATATTTGATCATTGTAGTATATTTTTACTTATATTTGGGACATATGCACCATTTACATTAGTTACACTAAATGGGACAGTTCGGATGGGTAATTTTTTCTATAATATTGGCTACAGCTGTACTTGGTGTAGTATTAAATTCCATAAATTTAGAAAAATATAAAAAGATATCAATGGCTTGTTATATAATTATGGGATGGATGATTGTGTTTGCTTTTAAGCCAATGTGTAGAATGTTAGATTTAAATGGAATAGTTTTATTAGTTACAGGAGGAATTGTGTATACTATTGGTGCAGTGATATATGGATTAGGAAAAAAAGTTAAATATATGCATTCGTTGTGGCACTTTTTTGTATTGGGTGGTAGTATATTACATTTTTTATGTATTTATCTATATGTTGTATAGTTATTATAATATATAAGACTAGCTAAAGCCGGACTATTGGCGCTATACTTTAAATAACAACTTTAGAAAAATTAACTTGTTACAATTCACAGCTATTTTATTTAGGAGAAAATAGTTACCGCCTAGCTAAGTGTTTTATATATTTTTTAAAACCAATCTTGAAGCGTGTCAGTAATTGCTAAAAATAAGTTTTATACCACGCAGAAAATTTAGGAAACATTAGCTAAATGCGTACCATCTGCGATTGGTTTTAAAAAATATATAAAACACTTAGTTAGGCTAGTATGTACTTTTAAATAAGCTGGTACTAGTAACATTAACTTGTAACTATTATATAAAAACTAAAAAAAAGTTCTTGCAAAAGAAATGTAGTAGTGATAAAATAAAAGCACTTTTAAAAGGGAGTAGCTTAAAAAATACTAATCAACAATCTCGAATTATTATCTGGTTAGTAACCTTATAAACTAAGGAAGCAAGACTTTTAAAGAAAGTATTATATGGAGTAAAAAATATAATAAGTTCTTTAAGAGTCTTATTTTTATATAATAGAATCTTTATAGAAAATATATTATATAGACTAACCATATAAAAAGTAATTTTTTAGAAAGGATGAGAAAATATTGGAAAAAAATTGGTTTAGTAAAAGTGTAGAGGAAGTAAAAAATGAACTTGCAACAGATTTAGAAAAAGGACTTACAGATGAGATAGTAAAAAAACAAAGAGAAAAATATGGAGCAAATGAATTAAAAGCTCAAAAAAAGAAGAGTTTATTTGTAAAATTTTTAGAACAATTTAAAGATTTTATGATAATAGTATTAATTATAGCAGCAGTTGTTTCAGGTGTTGTTGGGTACATGGAAGGAGAAGGTATTACAGATTCTATAATTATCTTGATTGTAGTTATAGTTAATGCAATTATAGGTGTAGCACAAGAAGCAAAAGCAGAAAAATCATTAGAAGCACTTCAAAAATTAAGTAGTCATTCAGCAAAAGTTATGAGAAATGGTAATTTAGCAGTTGTACCTTCTAAAGAATTAGTACCAGGAGATATTGTAATATTAGATACAGGAGATTTTGTACCAGCAGATTTAAGAATTATAGAATCAGCTAATTTAAAATCACAAGAAGCATCATTAACTGGTGAATCTGTACCAGTAGAGAAGAATGAAAAAATAATAACTGATGAAAAAGTTGGAATTGGAGATAGAGTAAATATGCTATTTTCTTCAAGTCTTATTACTTATGGTAGAGGAAAAGGAATAGTAGTAGAAACTGGTATGAATACTGAAGTTGGAAAGATTGCAGGAATTATAAATGATACTGTAAAATCTGAAACACCACTTCAAACTAAGCTTAATAAATTAGGTAAAACTTTAGGCTTAGCAGCACTTGTAATCTGTGCAGTTATATTCGGAATAGGATTACTTTATGGAAAAGAACCAATAGATATGTTTATGACAGCTGTTAGTTTAGCAGTTGCAGCAATTCCAGAGGGATTGGCTGCTGTATCTACAATAGTTCTTGCAATTGGTGTACAAAGAATGGTTAAGAAACATGCTATTGTAAAAAAACTTCCAGCAGTAGAAACTTTAGGAAGTGCTACAGTAATTTGTTCAGATAAAACAGGAACATTAACACAAAATAAGATGACTGTAAAAAAAGTATTTTATGATGAAAAATTAGTAAACTTAGAAGATATCAAACAAGAAGAAATAAAAGATGACTTAGAAAAACTTGTATATGTTAGTATGTTATGTAATGATACAAAAGTAGGAAAAGATAACAAATTAACAGGTGATCCAACAGAAACAGCTCTAGTAGATATGGGATTTAATTTATCTTTTAAACCTGAACTTTTTGAAATACTTCCAAGAGTAGCAGAAATTCCATTTGATTCAGATAGAAAATTAATGACAACAATTCATAAACTAAATGATAAATATATAGTTTATACTAAAGGTGGAGTAGATGAGTTATTAAAAAGATGTAATAAATATATATTAAATAATGAATTAAAAGATAATTTAGATTCATATAAACCTACAATATATAAATATAATGAAGAAATGGCAAAAAATGCATTAAGAGTACTTGCAATGGGATATAAAGAATTAGATCATATGCCGGAAGAAGAAGAAGTTAAAAATATGGAATCTGATTTAATATATATTGGAATGGTTGGTATGATAGATCCACCAAGAGAAGAAGCAAAAATTGCAGTAGAAAAATGTAAAACAGCAGGAATAAAGACTGTTATGATAACAGGTGACCATAAAATAACAGCTATAGCAATAGCAAAAGCTTTAGGAATATTAGAAAATGAAGAAGAAGCTATTACTGGAGCAGAATTAGAAGAAATGTCTGATGCAGATTTAGAAAAAAACATTAGAAAATATTCTGTATATGCAAGAGTATCACCAGAACATAAAGTAAGAATTGTTAAGGCATGGCAGGCAAATGGAGAAATAGTTGCCATGACAGGTGATGGTGTAAATGATGCACCAGCTTTAAAAACAGCAGATATTGGTTGTGCAATGGGAATGGTAGGAACAGATGTTGCAAAAGAGGCAGCAGATGTTATATTAACAGATGATAATTTTGCGACAGTTGTATCTGCAGTAGAAGAAGGAAGACGTATTTATGATAATATATTAAAAGCAATTCAGTTTTTACTTTCAAGTAATGTGGGTGAAATTATAGTTTTATTTGTTGCAATTTTAATTACACCATTATTAAGCAATATATTTGGAATAGATATAAAATTAATAGAACCTTTGCTTCCAATTCATATTTTATGGGTAAATTTAGTGACAGATTCTCTTCCAGCTTTAGCTTTAGCAGTAGACCCAGCAGAAAAAGATGTTATGAATAGAAAACCTTTAAAACCAGGTAAAGGAATATTTACTAAGGGAATGACATGGAGAATAGTATATCAAGGAATTATGATAGGTTTAATAACACTTGCAGCTTTTGTAATTGGTCTAGCAACACCAGATAGTAGCTTGCCAGAAGTATATAATGATGCAGGAGTTAGATTATCAAATGAAGAAGTAAAAGTAGAGATTGGTCAAACAATGGCATTTACGGTACTTGCGTTATCAGAATTAGTTCATGTATTTAATATTAGAAATAATAAAAAGTCTATATTTAAAACAAAAGTGTTTAATAATAGTAAGTTAGTTTTAGCAATAGGTGTATCTTGTGCGCTAATGCTCGTAATATTATTAATACCTGGATTAAGACATATATTTAGTATTCCAGTATTGCCTACTCAGAATATAATAGAGATTATATTGCTTGTTTTGGCACCACTTGTTATTGTTGAATTGTTTAAATTGTTTAAGATTAATACGATTAAAGATGAATAGATTTTAAGGGCGTTTTTCTAGTTCCTACTAGTAAATCCATTTGAAATAGTAAGAAAAGATTTTAAGCCAAATAGAGATAATTCTCACAATATAGAAGATGAATTAGAAACGAAAATATAAAACTTTAGGTTACTGAATGATGGGTGGTTTAGACTGATCTACAATATTAAAGTATTATCTAGTAACAATTTTAGAAGAATAGACACAGATCTAAGAAATGAAAAATAAATTTCATTCCTTAGATCTGCTCCGTCTCTCTTGGGTATTGAAATGAAAATTGCAGAATGTTATAATGAAAAAGTAATAGAAAATAGTAAGATTGTAAAAGAAACGATGTTTGCAAATAAAAATTAAATAGAAAATAAAATAGATATTTGATTTCTAAGATCAAATATCTATTTTTATATATAAATAATTAAAATAAAAAATATGGATATTAATTTGTACGTATATCTTGTAAAACCGTACACATATCTGGGAATCATTAAAAAATATTGCAATAAAACTTCCTAATGGTATAATTAAATTAATCGAAGATGAAAGGAGAAATTGATTGATGGATGTAAAAATTGATACTAGTATTTCAAGTGAATATAAAGATATTCATATTACAATACAAGCTCCATTATTAGATAAGAACACTCAAAAAATAATAGATGTGATATCCAATATTTCAAACGACTCAAATCAGATTACAGGAGAATTAGATAATAATATATATTTTTTGTCTACAAATGATATTCTTTGTTTTTATTCCGATGAAAAATATAATTATTGTCAAACTTTAGAAAATAGTTTTAGAATTAGAAGTACATTGTACGAATTAGAAGAAAAGTTAAATAAAAACTATTGGATCAGAATATCTAATTCTTGTATTGTAAATTTAAATAAAATTAAATGTTTTGATATTGGTACTGTTGGAAGCATAGTTGTAATATTAGAAAACAATTCAAAAAAAGATGTTTCAAAAAGAAAAATTAAGGAAATTATGAATTTGTTGAAAGATAGGAGGAGATTATCATGATAAAAGTAAAAGATTTTTTTAGGAGTATAAAATATAGAAAATTGTTTAAATATATTGCTATTAGTATAATAATTTTATATATGTGTTTATCTTTAAGTTTATTAGTTAATTGGTGTCTAAGTTACACTGTAAAAATTAATAATGATACGAAAAAACTACAAGAATATGAAGAACATCTAAAATCTATTGAAGATGATATTGTTTATTTATTTGAAACTGATAGAATAGAAAATCCTCGTACGGATAAACTTAGTTTATTAGAAGAAAAGTATCCAAATGCCATGTATTATCATTGTGGAATTATAGGGGTTATAGGAGATTTTGTAGAAGTGGTTAAAGCCTCTGTATTTTTTGGTATATTTACAGGTATAGCAATATATATGTATAAAAATGCTACAAAATTACTAAAGTTAATATTGGGATATATTGTAGTTGCTGTATTAGTTTTTATTGCAAACGAAATAATGCTGTATATGCCTAGTTTTATTGAAATATCAATTGACGGAAGTTCAATCTATGGCGACTCAGGTGGTTGCTGGAATATGGATGACGCAGTTGCTATATATACGGGAATTACCATTGTGTTAACAGTAATTAGATTTATAAAAAACAGATATACAGCTAAAAACTTAAATGACCTTATAAAATAATTCTATAAGGATACTAACAATTGGAATATCAATTATGGCATTAGCATGTTTTGGCATAAAGTTGAAAAATAAAATTTAATTTATAAATTACAATAATGTAAAAGAACAACGGTTCTAAAAATAAATATAAAATTTCAAATAATTAATATAGCTTAAATCAATATATTCTAAAAAACAAAAACATCATAAGAAGTTTTAATATACTTTTTATGATGTTTATTTTTAAAAATATAAAATAAACACTATCAAATTCCGATATAATGTTATATAATTAGACAAGAAAAGTAAGGGGATATTTTTATGTATGATTTAATTGTTACAAAACAAAAAAATTATAAAACAAAATTATTAATAATATTATTAGGAATTTGCTTTTTTTTAGGTTTATTTTTTATAATTGGAATTAACAAAATAAATATTGCAAATAATAAAGATATACAAGTAGTAAAGATGACTGAAATAGACATAAATGATATAATAACAAAACAAAAAAAATTAGAAATGAAAAATAAAAACAAACTTGCTTTAACACAAGAACAAATAGATAGAATAAATAATATTTATTCATCAAGTGAAGAAAAAAGAGCTTTTTTAACTTTTGATGATGGTCCATCTAAAACTGTAACTCCATTAATATTAGATGCACTAAAACAAGAAAATATCAAGGCTACCTTTTTTGTTTTAGGAAATAGAGTAGAACAAAATCCAGAAATATTAAAAAGAACTTTTGAAGAAGGTCATTATATAGCAAATCATGGATATTCACATAAATATAGTAGTATTTATACTAGCATTGAATCTGTATTAGATGAATATAATAAAACAGAGCAATGTATAAAAACAGCACTAGAAAACAAAGAATATAATTCTAGAGTATTTAGATTTCCTCGGACGGTTCAATAGGTGGAAAATATCATCAAATTAAACATGATGCAAAAGGGCTATTAAAAGAGAATAATATTGCGTTTTTAGACTGGAATGCTCTTAGTAATGATTCGGCTGGTAGCAATACTAAAGAAGAGATAATGAAAAATATTACAGAAACAGTAGGAACAAAAAATAGTGTGGTTATATTAATGCATGATGCAAGTGATAAAATATTAACTTATGAAACATTACCAGACATAATTAATTATTTAAAGGATAATGGTTATGTGTTTAAAAATCTTTATGATATTTTATAAAAATTCATTAAAGTAAAAGTATATTAAGTAAGGCTAAGAAAATAAAAAGAATTTAAAATACAAAATTGTTAAAAATGGAGGTATTTTATGTATGATGCAATAGTTATAGGAAGTGGACCTGCTCGGAATTACTTCGGGGATTTACATGAAAAGAGCAAATTTAAATGTATTAATTATATCTAAGGGTTATGGAGCTTTAAAAAAAGCAGAAAAAATAGAAAATTATTATGGGATAGATAAAATAAATGGCAAAGATTTACATGATATTGGAATAAAACAAGCAGAAAAATTAGGAATAGAAATAGTTAAAGATGAAGTGATTCGGGATTTATAAAGACGAAAGCTTTGTAGTCGAAACTGTTAATTCAGAATACGAAGCTAAAAACGTAATACTTGCAACAGGAAAAGAAAGACTTACTCCTAAAATTAAAGGTATAAAAGAATTTGAAGGAAAAGGTATTAGCTATTGTGCTGTTTGTGATGCGTTTTTTTATAGAAATAAGAATGTTGCAGTACTAGGAAGCGGAAATTATGCAATTCATGAAGCAAAACAATTAATGCAAGTAGCAAAATCAGTAGTATTATTAACAAATGGAGATAAAAGAATAGAAAATAGAGATATAGATATAGATGTAAACGAAAAAAATATAAAAGAAATAAGAGGAAGTAATAAAGTAGAAGAAATTAAGTTTTTTGATGATACAACATTAACACTTAGTGGAATATTTATTGCAGTTGGAACTGCCACTAGTACAGACTTAGCCAAAAAGATAGGTGCAATAATTCAAAATAATAACATAAAAGTAAATGAAAAAATGCAAACATCAGTTGAAGGATTATATGCATGTGGTGATTGCACAGGAGGTTTACTTCAAATTTCAAAAGCAATTTATGAGGGAACAAAAGCAGGCTTGACAGTTATAGATAATGTAAAAAATAAAGCTTAGATAAAAATAGTTACTACTAAAAATTAAGAAAATTATTTTTATAATAGTAACACAAAATAATTTAACAATTTGAAATGAAATAAAAATTTTTATTAATAAAATGGTTCCATTATACCAAATTAAAAATTAATGGAGAAAGGTAAGTATAATTTTAATATTATACAAGGTACAAAATATGAGTGTTTTAGAAATAACAAGTAACAATTTTGAAGAGGAAGTTATAAAATCAGATAAACCAGTATTGGTTGATTTTTGGGCAAGTTGGTGTATGCCATGCAAAATGATGTCAAAAACAGTAGAAGAAATTGCGAATGATATGGGGGAAGAAGTAAAAGTATGTAAGATAAATATCGATGAAGAACAAAACTTAGCTGTGAGATTTGGTGTGATGAGTATACCAACTTTCTTAGTATTTAAAAATGGAAAAGTATCGGATATGACAGTTGGAGTGCAAGAAAAAGAAAATATTACAAAATTATTGAAATAGAATAAGATATAGAAAGTATGTGCGAGATAAAATGTATGGTTTGTCTCGCATAAAATATTTATGTTACAAGTCGGACTAAATATTAAAACAGTAGAGTAGTAGCCTGTGTATTTATATATAAAAATGCAGTGATGCGCAGTTTGGAAGGACACCACTTCACACAGATTAGCCAGATTAACTGTACAAATAATGAATTTTGTACATATTTGCTCATATGACTAGTCCGACCAGCAAAGAACGGAATTTTTATATATAAATACACAGGCTACGGACTATTTATGTGTGATTTTAAAATTAATGCTGACTAGTAACATATTTATATACATTAATAAATAAAATTGATTTTTTGTTTGTATTTTTATATATTATAATATATAATTAGAAAAAAAAAGGAAAAAACAGATGAAAAAGAAAAGAATAATAGTAATAATTGCAAGTGTATTAATAATATTAATTACAATATCTGGTGCAATATTTATAAAAACTAAACAAAGTAATGATGAAAATATTATAAAAGACGAAGAAATAGAAGTTAATAATATAAATAATACAAATATCAGCACTAATATTATAGATAATAGTGAAATAAATGAGCAAAAAATAGTAAACAAAACACAAACACCAATACAAAAATACGGAAAATTAAAAGTAGAAGGAGCAAAACTAGTATCTGAAAATGGAAATACAGTTCAGTTAAAGGGTATAAGTACACATGGAATTGAATGGTTTCCACAGTATATAAATAAAGATTCTTTTAAATTTATGCGAGATGAATGGAATATAGATTTAATTAGACTTGCTATATATAGTGAGGGATATAACGAGAATCAAAATAAAATAATAGAAGATGGTATAGATTATGCTACAGATTTAGGAATGTATGTTATTGTAGATTGGCATATATTAAATGACAATAATCCAAATATAAATAAAGAAAAAGCAAGAGTATTTTTTAGTTATATTGCAAACAAATATAAAAATAATGTAAATATAATTTATGAAATATGTAATGAGCCGAATGGTAATGTTACATGGGAAAAAGATATAAAACCATATGCAGAAGATATGATTACTCTTATACATGGTATTAATGAAGATTCAGTAATTTTATGTGGTACACCACAATATTGTCAAAAAATAAATGAAGTAACAAAATCACCTATAACAGGACATAAAAATATAATGTACACATTACATTTTTATGCATCAACACATAAACAAGAATTAAGAAATGAATTATCAAATGCAATTGAAAAAGATTTACCAATTTTTGTATCTGAATTTGGGATTTCAGAGGCCAGTGGTAATGGAAGTATAAATATAGATGAAGCAAATAAATGGATGGATTTATTAAATTCAAATAATATTAGTTTTATATATTGGAATTTATCTAATAAAAATGAATCTACAGCTCTTTTAAAAAATAGTACAAGTAAATTTAATAATTGGAACATTGAAGAATTATCAGATGCTGGTAAATGGTTTATAAGTATATTGAATGATAAATAAGATACATTAAAAATAAAAAACGGTTTACTTATTGTGGTTATTTATCAATAATAGTAATTTAAATAAAAAATTATATTAAAATAAAAATGAGTTTAACTTTAATAAATTATAGAAGTAAGGAGAAAATCATAAATGAAAATAATATATGGAACAGGAAATACAGGTAAAGTAGAACAAGTAAAAGAATTTTTAGAATATAAAAAATCTACAATAGAAATAATTTCTTTAAAAGATATTAAATTTAATGAACATATAGAAGAGAATGGTAAGAGTTTTGAAGAAAATTCTTTAATAAAGGCATTAGCAATAAAAGAATACTGTAATAAAAATAATATAAATGAAATAATTATGACAGATGATTCAGGATTATGTATAGATGCATTAGGAGGAAGACCTGGAATTTATAGTGCAAGATATGCAGGAGAAAATGCAAGTCAAATAGATGTAATAAACAAAATATTAAATGAGATGAAAGATATAGAAGATCCAAATAGAACAGCTAAGTTTATTTGTATATTAACAGTAATTTTGCCAAATAATGAAAAAATAATATGCAGGGGAGAAACAATTGGAAAAATAGCAAGTAAGCCATCAGAACTTGGAAAACTAACATATGGACCAATATTTATACCAGATGGTTTTGATAAAACATTAAATGAATTATCACCAGAAGAACTGCGGAGATACGCATAGAGAGAAAGCTTTAATGCAAATGATTAAAATGATAGAGGAGAAAAAGTATTAAAAATTTAATTATTTAGAAAATAGAGTAGATAAAGTTTAAATTTTAATAATTCAAAACATAAAGCAAAAAAGCTTAGAATATAATGATTCAAAAGATAAAGGAGAAAAATAATATGATTAGAAATACTGCTAATGATATTTTAGAATTACTAAAAAATGGTACAGGCTTAGAGAAGGAGAGGATTTTTAACAGTCCAGATAGAGATATTCAAAAGATAATATCAATTATTTTAAATGAATGTAGATGTGGTATAGCTGATAGAAATGGATTTATAAAAAAAGAAGAAAGTAATATGGATGTTATAAAAATTAGAAATGTTGTAATGACATTTTTAAGTGATATGCAAGAATTACAAGAAGAACTAGTACTATCTGTGCTAACAAAAGATGAAATTATTGGACCATTTATAAAATTAAAGTTTACTAAAGCTTATGATAAAGATTTCGAGAAATTTGATCTTCAAATTGATGAACCTTTTGAAGAGGATTTTAAAACTATATTGGGATGTAATGATGATAATATAAAAGAAAAGATATTAGACAAAATAATAAATCCATATATCAAGAATTTGATACATAATGATAGAACATTATCTGCAAGAGATAAACTTGGGTCATTTTTTGATAGAAATTTTGGTAAAAGAAAAGATACTAATGAACTAATCTACGAATATAAGGAGATTATAAGAGAAGTATCTACTATAGGAGAAGAAAAAATTGATAATACAGCAAATTATATATTAAAAAATATAATGGAAAATAGATATTTTAAAAATGAAATTATAAAAAATGCAATAAAAGATACAGACTTGCAAATATTAGGTAGAAAGTATGTTACTTTCAATAATCTAGTAAATTCTATGACAAATGACACATATGAAATGTTAATAAAAAAGGAATCTCCTAATAAACAAATAAATGAAATAAAACAAATATATTATGATATTGTGGCACAGTTAATAATATTATCTACAAATTTCAGAGAGTTAACAAAATCAAAAATCGAATCACAAATTAAACAAATAAATAAAGGTATAAGTAGTAACTTATACGAAAATAATAAAAGATATGTAAATCTAGAAACAGGTTATAGAAATATTGATACTAGTATAGAAAAAAATAATTGTGAAATAAGATTTGTAAAACATGAAGATATAGAGCAGGCAATGAAGAGTTTATGTCTTTCGATAAAGAAATTATTAAAAGATGGAGAAGATTTAGAAAATAGAGACTTTATCAAAGAAGTTACAAGAATTAGTTATCGTTTAGTTAGGATAAATCCTTTTATAGATGGAAATATAAGAACTAGTAAAGCAGTAGCAAATATCCTATTACAAGATAGAGATATGGTTTCATATTTTGATAAAGAAGAAAGAGATGAATACATAAATACTATTAATAAAACTCATTTACTAATTGCAGAAAATTCTAAGATAGAAAAAGAATATATGAATAATTTAGTAACAAATCAAGAAAAGTGTAGAGAAATAGAGGATAAATTTTTGTCTATGTGGATGTAGTGTTATAGATAAATTTTTCATAGTAGTAACAATTTTTATTGAATTTAAGTATAAAAGTATTGACAAAATGACATAATACAGTATATACTATGTATATACGAAAAGGAGATGATAAATATGACTACGACTATTCAAAAATGGGGAAATAGCCAAGGCGTAAGAATACCTAAAGCAATATTAGATACTGTTAAATGGAATGAAAATGAGCAAATAATAATATTAGTTGAAAATGATAAAATTGTTATAGAAAAAGCAAAAGACAAAAAAAGAAAAAATATAAATGAATTATTTGAAAATTATAAAGAAAAATATGAGCCAGTAGAAATTGATTGGGGGAAACCAGAAGGGGAAGA
>ULZB01010735.1_pt1 | contig 17838 bp, 14 predicted proteins | sample 1962691 | NCBI WGS metagenome assembly ULZB01 (sample SAMEA4835878, study PRJEB28245) | human gut metagenome | biome: gut microbiome; material: fecal sample | place: Denmark | collected 2008 | reverse complement strand
AGAACTCCAGTCCTTCTTTCTCGACAATAACCTCAAACATCTTCATTGCCTGTTTTCTTGACAGTTCATCCTGTGGAAAGAAAAACATACCAACACCATAATCCCGTTCCTTACCCAGATCATATCCAAGTTCTGCAACGGTTTTTCTGAAAAATTTGTGTGAGATCTGAAGAAGGATACCTACACCGTCACCGGTTTTTCCTTCTGCATCTTTTCCTGCTCTGTGTTCCAGATTTTCAACAATCTTTAACGCATTATTTACGGTCTCATGTGTCTTAATGCCCTTGATATTCACAACGGCACCGATACCACAGTTATCATGTTCATATTCTTCACGGTATAACCCTGGATTTGCTACGTTTCTGTTATCTTCCATGCTCGTTTTCCTTTCCAACTTATTGTCAGTGCCTGTTGAGATCCTACTGCCCGATCATCTGATAGTATTTCTCAAATACAGCTCTGTGCTTTTTATGATTTGTAATCATACTATCTTTTTTTCCGTTTGTAAACAACTTTTTTCGTCAAATTGTCAGATAGTTTGCAAACTTAATTTTATAAAGTATTTTGTATTTGCAATTTATTATATTTGTATATTTAAAAATGCAATTCATGTGGTTTTATTCCCATGAATTGCATTTTTACTCATAATTTTCTTTTTGATGTTTTCATTGTTTTCTATCATATTTTTGAATTGTGTTACTATTGTTTCTCAATTTTATGATCCATCTGGATTCCATTTACCTGTTTTGCCATCAGTATCCGTTCCACGCTTTCATCGATCCGCTTCTCAGTCAGTTCTCCCTTGTCTGATGCAGTCAGAATCCCTTCAACCGTTTCCCCAAGGTCTTCCGGTTCAAGGATCAGATCCACACCTGCCTGGATTGCCCGCACCGCAGCTTCTCCCGGTTCATAATGATCCGTGATCGCTTCCATCTGAAAGGAGTCTGTGATGATCAATCCATGAAAGGCCAGCTCGTTTCGCAGACAGTCTGTAACCAGTGTTTCCGAAAGATCCGCCGGCTGATCTGATATGTCAGGTACTACCAGATGCCCGATCATAACACAATCGGCCCCTGCCCGGATTCCTGCCCGAAACGGAACAAACTCCTGCGTTTCCAGTTCTTTCAGCGTTGCCCTTACATACGCCGTTCCATAATGGGAATCCTCAACGGTATCCCCGTGTCCCGGAAAATGCTTCAGGGTACACATCACGCCACCGGCATGAAAGCCCTCCACTGCATACGGAATCAGCTCCGCCGCCTGTTCATAATCATCACTGTATGCCCGTTTTCCGATCACGGTATTCTTAGGATTCGACCAGACATCAGCCACCGGTGCAAAATCCAGATTAAACCCATAATATGCTAGATTGCTCCCAAGCTCTCTCGCATTTTCAAATGCCGTATCCGTACCATCATCCTTATATTCATACATCGGATCGATCGTCCCGCCTTCCCGGTTTCCGAGGTTCGACAGTACCCGGCTGACATTTCCGCCTTCTTCATCAACCGCAAGGAATAATGCGATCTCCGATTGCTTCTGCAAATTTTTAAGCAGTTTCTTTAATTGCTTTTTGTTTTCGATATTTCTGGACTTCAGCATGATCCCGCCTACCGGATAGTCTGCAAGTGCCTGCTTCATTTCTGCATCCACTTTTGTGACATCATGTGTTGTGACCAGATTTTCCGGATCGGCAATGATCATCTGGCACACCTTCTCCCGCAGTGTCATCGTAGATATGTACTGTTTTACCATAGCTGCCTGCTCCAGCTTACCTTCTGTTTCCAGTTCCCACTCTGACAGGATATAACTTTCTCTTCCACGAAACGGAATGATCTCTGTTTCTTCATCCGGAAACTCTGCCGCATATACATGGATGATATCATCCTGCCCTGCCATATTCAGTTGTTGGTTACCATTTCCAGTCCCAAATCCTGCTGTCAGAACAACAGTCAGGATACCGGATATCCACCATCGTTTTCTCATATGCATGATACCTGTCTTTCTTCGTTCTTGTGAAAAAGAACCTGAAAACCGCATCGGATACAGTTCTCAGGTTCTCTGTCTGAATCTATTTACCCGGCATCTGCCGACTATTCATTTTCTATCATTCCCTCCGGAGGTGTTGTGATCGTCTTCACATCCGATGAATCATCTTCTTCTGTACCGTTTCCAGCTTCTGAAGCAGACTCCGTCGACTCAGTCGTAACTTCACTGACCGCCTGCTCGATATCAATGCTGCCTGCTGATGCCACACCTGTTTCATCAGCAATCGTTTTACTGATCGCAGCCGCCGTTGTCGATACCGAATATCCGTTGTCTCCATACAGCCATGCATGAAGTGCTGTTACATTTGCCGCCATATCTGCAGGCACGATCACACTGCCCTTATCCTCAAGGGATGCGAAGCTGTAGGCAAATGGAAAGCCCGTATTGCCTGTGATCTTGTAAGAAGCAACATTCTTCGCAAGCTCCTCCGCCTCTGTCTTTGTAAGACTGGTAGAGATACAGCTAAAGGATACATCCAGCAGATTGCGGATCGTATCGGTTCCTGCATTTCCCAGCTTGCTGATCAGACCTAACAGAACGATTCTCTGTCGTTCGGTTCTGGTAATATCACCCTTTGCATTGCTCCGGATCCTGGTATAGGCTACTGCCTGCTGACCATTCAGGAGCTGTTTTCCCGCAGAATGAACACCATTGGAGTATTCTCCTGATATTGCGATCTGTTCTGCCAGATTCTTATTCAGGCTGTTGACTTCTTCCTCTTCAATCGTTATCTCCACACCACCAAGTGCATTGATGATGCTTGACATCGCATTAAAATCTACCGTTATATAATCTGTGATCTTCAGATCCAGATTCGTGTTCAGTGTGTTAATGGACATTAATGCTCCGCCCAACTGATATGCGTAATTTACCTTCTGTGTAACCGGTGTCTCACCCTGGATCTCAAACAATGTATCTCTGTACACGGATACCAGCTTTACTTCCTTTGTGTCATTATTGATACTTACAAGAAGGATCGTATCACTGTTGGTTCCTGTATTCAGATTAGCGTCTCTGGAATCCACACCATACAATGCGATCGTTGTATATCCTTTCGTCGCATCTTCCACGCCATCATTCACTGTCAGGTCTGATTCCGCAATCGGACGGATATCCATCTGGTTATATTTGTATGATTTGTTTGCTCCAATATAACTTATCGTCAGCACGATAAATACAATCAAAAGGACAACTCCGACGATCAGCCAACGATTAACAACAGATACAGTTCCAGATTGTTTTCGTTCCCTGTCCTTATCCTCTTTCTCTTCCTGTTCCTTTTTCAGATTCTGAAATGCCCGGCCGGCGCCAAACAATATATTCTGAAGATTCTCCTTGGCTGCTGATGTGCGTCCGCCATCTTCTTCCATAAAATCATCCGAAGAGTCATCATCATAATCAGGTTCTTCCGGTTCCGGCTCTTCTGTCAGTTCCAAAGTCTCTTCTTTGTCAAGTCCTGCATTCTTTCTTGCCAGCCGTTTCCGTTCCCGTTCTGCAGCAGCTTCAATATCATTTTTCTTTTCAGCTTTCTTTTCGATTTTCTTCTCTTCTTTTTTATTTTCTTCCTTTTTCTCCGGTTTCTTTGATACGCCGACTTCCTGTAATACAGATTCCAGCTTGTCCGCATACTCTTTATACGATTCCGACACCGGTTCCGGCGCTCTCTGTGTATCTTCCTTCTCCGATGCCTCCGACTGCTCCTGTATCTCATTCATACCCGCAGGAGCCTCCATTTCCTCTGTATCTGCACTTCCATTGATGATCGCATCGATCCGGTCATCATCGTCAGTCGTCATTTCCTTATTCCGTTGTAACAGTCTGTCCCGATATTCGGATAGACGTTGATCGAATTGTGTAGTCTTCTTATCCATATAAATAAAGACATCCTCTCTGCAACTTATTTTACGACATTATTATTTACATGATACAATAAAAAAGTGCAATTTACAACCAATATTCCTTTCAAAGTCCGATTTTCAGACCAGCATTTTCCAAAAATACTTGCATAATATTCATTACCGTTATATATTTATTTGCAGGTAAAACTTTATGAATTTAAGGAGGATTTAGAAATGGCAAAAGACAAAGTTGTTCTTGCATACTCAGGCGGTCTTGATACAACAGCTATCATCCCTTGGTTAAAAGAAACTTATGATTACGATGTTATCTGCGCCTGCATCGACGTAGGACAGGAAAGCGAGCTGGAAGGACTGGATGAAAGAGCAAAATATTCAGGAGCTTCCAAGTTATACATTCTGGATGTTGTTGATGAATTATGTGATGAATACATCATGCCAACCGTTCAGGCAGATGCTGTATATGAGAATAAATATTTACTCGGTACTTCTTTCGCAAGACCTCTGATCGCTAAGAAATTAGTTGAGGTTGCTCGTAAGGAAGGCGCTGTTGCGATCTGTCACGGCGCAACAGGAAAAGGAAATGACCAGTTAAGATTTGAGCTTTCAATTAAGGCTCTTGCTCCTGACATCAAGGTTATCGCTGTATGGAGACAGCCGGAATGGAAGCTGGATTCCCGTGATGCGGAGATCGCATACTGTCAGGCACATGGTATTAATCTTCCATTTGATGCTGCTCATTCTTACAGCCGTGACCGTAATATCTGGCACATCAGCCATGAAGGTCTGGAACTGGAGAATCCTGCAAACGAACCAAACTACGATGATCTTCTGGTTCTCGGTGTTACCCCTGAAAAGGCACCGGATGAGGATGAATATCTGACACTTGATTTTGAAAAGGGTATCCCAACTGCTATTAATGGTACAAAGATGAAAGTTTCTGATATCATTCGTGAATTAAACCGTTTAGGCGGCAAACATGGTATCGGTATTATCGATATCGTTGAGAACCGTGTTGTCGGCATGAAGTCCCGTGGTGTTTATGAGACTCCCGGCGGAACAATTCTGATGGAAGCTCACAAGCAGTTAGAGGAGCTGACTCTGGATCGTGAAACACTTGCATACAAGAAGCTCGTAGCAACCAAGTTTGCCGATCTTGTATACGAAGGAAAGTGGTTCTGCCCTCTTCGTGAAGCTCTTCAGGCATTTGTTGAAAAGACACAGGAGACAGTTACCGGTCAGGTTAAGATGAGACTGTACAAGGGAAATATCATCAAAGCCGGAACAACTTCTCCATATTCTCTGTATTCTGAGAGTCTTGCAAGCTTCACTACCGGTGAACTGTACGACCATAAGGATGCAACCGGATTCATCAACCTGTTCGGTCTGTCCATGAAAGTCCGCGCAATGATGAATGAGAAGAACAAAAACAACGACAAATAATTTTTAGGACGAAAAATTCCATAAATGATAAACTACCGTGCAACATCACACCACACACAAGGTATTACGCAAGGTTATATCCTAAATGATTAAATAAAAATGGAAGATGCATTACATATTATTCTGCAAGTCGTTTGCACTCTATTTCAACGCAACGGTGCTAAGCTCCTCGCCTATGGCGATTCACTAAGAACCGGCGTTGAAAAAGGCTTGCTTCATAACAGTAATGCATCTTCCATTTTGTCTCAATAATCAAACAACCTTGCTACATACCAGTGTGGAATATGATTGTTGCACGGTAGTTTTTTCATCTACGGAATTTTTTCTGTTTTAAATAAAAATTGCTTGTCGTTTTATTCTAAAAATAGGAATTAGATATATGGGCTTAATTTTTTCTTTTCACGCCACCAAACGGTGGTTTTTTGCACGGTCGACCACGATTGCGATCGTGATGATGGCGGCTGAAAAGAGCAGCTCGATCCCCATATATACAAATGCTTCCGATGGTATCTTCGCCTCATAGTCCAGAAGATCAACGACTCTGACATACCAGTAAGCCGGAAGAAAATGTGCCAGCTTAATGACTCCTGCTCCAAGGAATTCCACCGGAACAAAGATGCCGGACAGGAACGCCATACCAAGGGACACTATATTGCCGATCATACTGAAACCTTCCTCATTTCGGGCAATCTTACTTGCAAGAAAGGCAAGTGCCATGGCTACAAACATGTAGCAGACCATATTGAGCAGATTCCCAAGTCCTGCTGCCGTAAACATTTCTTTTCTGAATACAAAGCATCCTCCAACCGCAAATACAGCACATCCAAGAAATCCTGTTACGATCGTTCCAAGAAGGATTTCTTTTGTCATATTGGAATATTTATATGCCGAGCTTGCGATCCGTTCTCTTAATTCTTTTTTGTCATATACGATCAATACCGGACTTACACCTTCGATCATCATGACCACAAATATCCATCCCAGATAACTGAAAAATGTATATCTCGTACTATGTTTTCCGCCATGGTCTTCGCTTATCATTGTTACGTTCGTTCTGATCTGAAACAGTTCATTTACCTGAGCTGCTGCCTCCGCCCGGTCATATCCGGCTGCAAAATATGCATTCAGATAAGAGATGTATTTATTCACGCCCGATTCAAACAGTTCCACCTTGCTCCGGTTCGGAATTGCAACGATCTCGATATAATCGGACAGATCTTCCTTATCCAGATGATCCGCATAACCCTTTTTAATGCGGACGATACAGTCCGTATTCCGGTTAAACAGACTGTCCTGCATCGCTTCCGTTGTATCTGTTTTTAATTCAGCATGTTTATGTGCATGATCCAGATACAAAAACAGTTCTTCACTTTCTGCCGTCTGGTCATAATCAAACCAAGCAAATTTACACTTCATACTTTTATATTCATCTTCTGTTTTACCGGAATTCGGTAATATAAATCCAAATATAATGCCTGCAAAGATCCCAATATACATCAGCATTGAGCCTTTTTTCTTATTTAAGATTTTAAAATAGGATTTAAACACTTGCATATTTATTCCTCCTTAAGACCAGAATACTCGCTCCAAGCAGACAGACAGCCATACCGGTTAAGATCAGGATATTTCTGAAATAACGATCATAATTATCGTATACATTGAGTGCATAAAGGCAGTCCGTTACCAGCACTGCCGGATTAACCCGGTTCAATATCGGAAGTTTATCTTCAATACTGTTTTTAATTCCGTGCACCATCAGATCTGCCATAAAAGAGAAGGTCAAGCTGGCCGCTACCGCAATTCCAATCTTTCCTCCATATGAGCATTTTGACCAGGAACCAAGCAGCATTCCCCCGGCAATACCGATATTACATGCAATAAAGAGTACCAGTAAAATAGCCGGATACTTTGTTCCAAACTGTACACCGAACAGCCGCATATAGATCACAGTGATAACCTCCGCGGCAAACTGAACCAGCAGTAATGCCAGATACTCCGCCAGAACAGTCACAAGTTTAGGATTCGGTGACAGACAACGACGCATTCCAAGTGCGCTTTCATTTGCCTGCAGCTTATGCATTCTTGTGATTCCGGCAAAGGAAGAAAACAGGCAACTCATAGCAAGCACTGCATAGAAATAATTATAATACTCATCCTGACATCCGTCCGTTGTGGAAATCTCTTCATAATATACCGCATCGCTCTGCACTGTCTTCTGAATGATCTCCGATGCAGCCTCCGGATCCTTCTGCATCAGATTCAGATACATCTGTTCCATCTGCTTATACTGATTCAGGATTGATTCCAGTATCGACTCCTTGATGTCACTCTGCCTCACTGTCAGGCTCGCATCCGATGTATAGATCACACCGGTCACTTCTTCATCATTTAACTTTTGAAGCGCTTCTTTCTCGTTGAGCACCTCCATGTCGATCCGTTTATCTTCGCCGTCCATGGAGAGCGTAGACAGCACCATCATAAGTGCTGTATCGTTCTCGCCATCCCTCACAACCGCAACCGGGATATCTTTAAACATTTCATCCTTTTCCATGATATTCCCAAATGCCATGTACATGAATGTGAATAATGCGATCGGAAACAATATCGTCCAGAACAGTGTATCTTTTCCTTTTATCAGCATTTTACCTGCATATTTAAAATTATGCCAAAACATATCCACCCCTCCTAATCCCGAAGCGTCTTTCCGGTGATCTCAAGGAACACATCGTTCAGACTCGGAAGCTCGGTATATACTTTTCCAAATAATACCGCATGCTCCTTCATATATTCCATAACCCGGATCAGATTATGATTTCCACCGGAGTAGACCAGTTTCAGCATTCCATCCTGATATGAACTGTCATACACATGCGGAAGCTGTTTCAGCTCCAGCAGTTGTTCATCTGTCAGTGCCGGAGCTTCTATGAAGATACTCTCCGTCTTCTTTATCATTTTTTTCAGTTCTTCCTTCGTGCCAAGAGCGACCTTTTGGCCTTTATCCATGATCAATATACGGCTACAGATCTGTTCTACCTCTTCCATGTAATGAGAAGTGTAAATGATCGTTGCGCCTTTCTTATTAAGCTCGACAATTCCCTCTAAGATCTTGTTCCTGCTCTGCGGATCTACCGCCACCGTCGGTTCATCAAAAAAGATCAGCTTTGGTTTGTGTGCAATTCCACATGCAATATTTAATCGTCTGAGAAGTCCTCCTGACAGCTTTTTCGGCAGGAACTTCTTATAGTCCTGAAGCTCGACAAATGCAATGGCATCCTCTACATACTGTTTTCTTGTCTCTTTATCCCTGATATACAGCCCACAGAAATAATCGATATTCTCATATACCGTCATTTCATCAAATACAGCCACATTCTGCATTACAACACCGATCTCCCGTTTCAGATCGTAGCTTGTCGATGTCATCTTCTTACCAAATACCCGGACATCGCCCTGATCGTATGTAAGCAACGACAAGATACAGTTGATCGTCGTCGTCTTGCCCGACCCATTCGGTCCAAGCAGACCGAAGATCTCGCCCTCTTTCACCTCCAGATCAAAGTGTGATAATGCTACAAAATCTTTATATCGTTTCACCAGATCTTTTACCTCAATCGCATATTCCATAACTGTCTCCTCACTCATTTTCTATTCGGATGCTATTGTTTCTTCCAGCATCGCGTCTGAAACCCATCGCATATGTTCCATGTTATGCTGTCATTCTATCATACCAGTATAATTCTGTTCAGTGCCAATCTTCACATCCGTAATATGACATTTGTCACATTCTTTTAAAATCCGGAGTTTTTCATCTTTAGTCAATTGACGCTGTATTTTTCAACAGGTATACTAATATCGTCACTTATGAATCCGATCCGGTTCACGCAATTACCTGACATCCGCGTGACCTATCTATATACAAGGGGAAGTTATGAAGCAAATCCTGACACGACTGCTTATATTTGTAATATGCTGTATTATGTGTATTCACACTTTTTCGATATCCACGCACAGCGTAATATATATCCTGCTTGCGATCATCCTTGCCTTTGGCACAATACTGATTGCCGACAGACTCTCACCTGCAGCTCTGACTCTTATCCATGCAGGCATATTTATTCTGTGCTGTATGATTCCTGAACTTGTTGTATTTCTTCCGCTTTTCTGCTTCTATCTGAGCAGACGGCCAGTCCGTTATACTGCTCCCATCGGGATCCTTGCTATCATTCTGGCTACAACAAAATTTTCTGTAGAAACACTTCTTTTAATATGTGTTCTCTGTCTGTGCAGCATGTTATACGGATATCTGACCACAGAGCTTGCCACCCTTCATCAACAGATGAAGCACCTTACAGATACATCGGAGACAAATGAACTTCTGGCAAAAGAACGAATCCGTATGATCCGGAAGGAACAGGATAACAGGATCTATACTGCAACCCTGAAAGAGAGAAATCGTATTGCCAGAGAAATCCATGATAATGTCGGTCACATGCTCACCAGATCCATTCTCCAGGTTGGTGCGATCCAGACGATCAACAAAGAACCGATCCTTGCAAATCCGCTTTCTGATCTCCGCACTACGCTGGATACTGCCATGAACAGTATACGATCAAGTGTCCACGACCTTCACGATGAATCCATTGATACGAAAGCTGCCATTCAGGATATGTTAAATGATATAACAGGCTTTCATACTTCATTTGAATATGATATGAGCAACATTGTTCCAAAGGATATCAAGTACTGTCTTATCAGTATTGCCAAAGAAGCGATCACAAATGCTGTAAAGCACAGTAACGGCGATCAGCTCTCGATTCTGATCCGGGAACATCCGGGGTTCTATCAGTTGACGATTCATGACAACGGAACAGACATTCACCTTACAGACACCCCTGGTATCGGACTTACCAACATCCGGGAACGAGTCCAATCCTTATCCGGTACTTTACAGATCACAACCAATTCCGGATTCCGCCTGTTTGTCAGTATTCCAAAGCATACACAAAAAGGAGATAGAACTGCATGAATATTATAATTGTTGATGATGATGCATTTGTCAGCGCATCATTAAAGATCATCTTAGAATCCTACTCAGATATTACCGTACTTGCGACCGGAGCAAATGGTCACGACGCCATCTCCCTGTACGATACTTACATCCCCGATGTTCTGTTAATGGATATTCGTATGGAGGGCATGGATGGTCTGACCGCATCGAAAGAGATCATCACCGGGCACCCTGACGCAAAGATTCTGTTACTTACTACCTTCGCCGATGATGACTATATCATCAAAGCCATCCGGACCGGCGCAAAGGGATACATCTTAAAACAAGATTTCGAGACAGTTGCATCTGCGATCACTGCTGTACACAACGGACAAACTGTCTTTGGAAATGAAATCATGAACAAGATCCCTACCCTGTTACAGGCTGAAGATCGTTTTGATTATCCGTCCTACAATCTGACAGAAAAAGAATTTGAACTGATCCGGCTGATTGCCGATGGTCTGAATAACAAAGAAATTGCAGAGCAGCTCTTCCTCTCGGAAGGAACCGTCCGCAATTATCTCAGTAATATCCTTATGAAGCTTGACCTGCGCGACCGCACTCAGGTTGCCTGTTTTTATTATAAGAATTTATTATGATCTGTTTTTAAAATCTGCATTTTATAAACAAATAATTTATGTCCATTATTTATCGGATGATTTTTTTCGACGGATAATCAAATATCCTGCCAATATTAATATTCCAATCACAGACAGACATATGCCCGCCATCAGATATGGTGTATGATAGGTCAGTGTAATCACATGTTCCCCCGCTTCTACCGGAACGCCCATCATGCCGGTTCCGATCTTTACAGGAGCTACCTTTTTCCCATCTACAACAGCCATAAAGCCTTCATTGTACGGAACCGCCAAATACAGGATTCCAGCCTTGTCCGCTGTTATATGCCCATTTAAGCAATTGCCATCATACCCATCAAATTCCATTATATTCTTTAACACATACTCTTTAAATGCCTGAACCGTTTCCTCATTTATCGCATACAAGGCAACTGTCTTTATGCCCGACTCATTCCTAACAGCAGCCGTAGCAAACCGCAGCTTAACCTCATCTCCGGCATTTACATTTCCAATATGTATCATGCCTGCTGATTCCGGATAAACCGAACTCACAACCTGCTGATCATTCACATAAACATCAACACCCTGCAGTCTTGTGTCCGAACACTCTACATACAGATCCTCTGCCTGTTCTGCTTTATAGGAAACGATCATGGAGGTTGCAATATCCGCCTGAGCTGTATAAGCATAGACACCATCGCCCTGCTTTGCTGCATCCAGGCCGGTAAATGAGATCATATCATCTGTAAGAGTCTTCTTCTCAAACAGATCTGAAAGCTCCGGCTGACCCATTCCAAGCATTACCAGTTCATTCTGATTTTCGGCTGCACTCTTCTCTCCACTCCAGTTCAGAATGTCCTCATCCAGAAGGAAACCCATCCCTGCAAGAGCATCCGCCTCATACAGATATCCATATGTTCCATCCGGTGCTGCCACCATATGATATCCACCTGCTGCTCCCAATTCATTTGTCATAATATACCGGACATTATACATCAGTGCTGTAACCGGAGTCGTTCTTCTGTAGGTATACTCTATATTCTGATAATGTGACAATCCAAGACTAGCAAAGGAATCAATGGCAGAACCATTTGCCATGGAGGAATAGCAGTTTGTATTTGATAACTGCAGATAATCATAGGAATACAATGCCGTCTTACGTTCTCCGGCTTCCAGATCACATTCTGCATATGCCGTTTCCCTGGATGTCTGTTTTATATCATCTGTAAGACTTCTGTTATTTCCTTTTGCACTCAGTACATAGCTGCCATTTAACACCAGCTCTATGATCCAAAGGCTGACCACCCATATATAAAAGGTCTTCCATTTGATGCTTTTCCGGAGTGCAAAGACAAACAAACCAAAATAAGCAACGATAAATAAGAGTACCGCCACATAGGAATTGGGATTTGTTTCTTCGCGATTGAAGAACAGCTCCAACAGGAACAATACAAGACAGCTTCCAAATGCCACTCCCGCCTGCCACATCCGTATTTTCCTTATGTTCAACAGACATACATAAGCTACGCTCAACAGTAAAAACGTCCAGATAAATGCAAAACGATTTCCCATACCGTGTGTAACTACGAATCCATGAAGCACATAATTCAGTCCTGCCTGATTCATTGCAAGTGCAAGAAATATCAGAACTGTCAGATACCGGAGCTTCCGGTTCCATTCTATCTTCTTCATAAAGAACACTAGGATCACCAGTAATACAATCAGTGTGCCGCAATAATTATTATGATTAAACAGATTGCCTGTCGTCACCTTATTCAACGGATAAAATGAATTGATAAAATTACCGATATTACCAAGCTGATACCACGGCAGCTTATCATCCATGCTTCCTGCTCCGGACAAATGCAGCACTGCATAAAAGGCAGGAACCAGTACCGCACCTGCGATCAGCCCTGCAACAACTGACCAGATCAGAAACCGTAGAATCCCCCTGCCAAATTCACGAAGAGTTTTCCAGTCCTGTAACAGGAAATACAGCACGATAAACAGGCACAGATAAAAGGCAAAATAAAAATTCACGATAAATCCAACCGCAAGCAGCACTGTATAAGCAATCTTTCCCTTACCGGCAGCCATCCGTTCTACTGCGATCGCAAGAAACGGTACAAGGATCAGCCCATCCAGCCAGATCACATTGTGCTCATATACCAGCACAAATCCGCACAGTGCATACGACAGAGACAAAACAATTTCAACTGCTGTCTGCCAGCCACGACCGGTTTCTTCATCTGCATACCGTTTCAACTCTGTACGTCTGAAAAAATACAGTCCCGAAGGAGCAAGCAGAGAAGCTTTGACAACGATCATAATAACCATTGCCAACTCCACATGTCCGGAGCCGCATATTACTGCTATAATATTAAACGGACTCATACAGTAATAAAACATATTTAAAAGCATGTCCATTCCCAGACCGTGATCCCACAAAAAGGTACCTTTATTCCCAGAATGCAGCCATTCCAGAAAGATCTGCAGCATTCCTGTATACTGATCATATGCATCCTGATACAGAAAGCTGCGGCTTCCAAATGGATACTGTCCGTTTATTATCATATTTACAATATAAAAGCCCAGACAAAACAGAAACAACAGAAGGTACATCATACCATGCATGTACCTTCTGTTCTTCTGAGTTGTCTGAGCATCGTTATAATCATCTTTTACATTCATCTGCCTCAACATATCTCTTACATCCATTCACTTATTAATAAAAACAATGATTTCCAATAACCGTATAATCGGATAAGGAATCCGTATCAATATAATTCACATTCAAGAAACTCATAAAAGATCCAATATTATTATTTCCTGCTAATGCATCATCTGCAGCCTGCTGTGCAGTAGACAGCGGTCCGTTCTGCAGATATCCCTGCATCACACTTCCGGTTGCCATCGGAAACTGATTTGGTGCATAAATTACAGATGAGATTGAACTGCCCCAGCTACCACTCTTTACACGGTTCAGAACTACATTTGCAACTGCAAGCTGACCTTCATATGGCTCATATCCAGCTTCCATGCTGACCAGGCAGGCAAGCAGATAAGCATCATCATACTGGGAAGGATCTGCAGAAGGTGCTTCTGTGGTTGTTTCCTCTGTTGTTGGTGCTTCTGTAACAGTTTCCTCCGTTGTCGGAGCCTCTGTGGTTACTTCTTCTGTCGTTGGTGCTTCTGTAACAACCTCCTCCGTTGTCGATTCATCCACTGACATAACCTCAGGTTCTGATGCTTCTTCATATACAGACTCTTCTTCTGCCAATGCAACTTCTGTTGTTTTCTGTGTCTCTGCATCAACCATTGCTGTATAATCATCGATTGTCATTGCGTACTCATAAGACTCTGCAACTGTGATATAATCTGCTGCTATGTACCCGGTAACATCATTTGCCAGTGTTACCTGAACCCAGTCCTTATCCTGTTCCTCTACAGGAAGAACCGTATCCTTTGCTACCAGCTCAAGAATATCAGAATCTGTTGACTTCTCTGCACGTATACGGACGGTATCATCCGTTACTGTTCCAAGCACTTTCTTATAATCTGCCGCATATGTCTCTGCATCCTTACCGGTCAGAATATAATCACTGTTTACATATCCCGTTACATCACCGGAGGAAATTTTTACCCAGTCACCATCTGTTTCCAGAACATCACCTACATTACCATCAAACAGCTTTCCAACAATATCAGAATCCGTCGATGCTTCCTCACGGATATTTAATGTATCGTCAATCTTGGCGATAAATTTACCATCAAATTCGGACTTCTCTTCTGCTTTTGCTACTACTGTCTTCTTCTGTGCAGCCTTCTTGGTTGTACTGTTGTTCTGAAGTACAGTCGTATCGACAGAAGCAACCTCTTCACTGGTTGTCTCCACTTCAGCAGTCTGAACGGTCTGACTGTTCAGGTAAGCAGGGTTGTGATCCAACGCCTCCCCATACTTAACAACGAGTCCGATTCCTGCTGCCGTAACGATCGTAGCTGCTGCTACAAGCAGATTGCGTTTCATGTATCTATAACTGAATAAGCCTCTCCTCATATGGGAAAAACGATTATTTCTTCTGTTAATTCTCATCTTTTCGTACCTATTTATTAAAAATCATGACAAAATGTTACATTTCTGTTAAAAATAATACTCTAATTTTGATTTCATGTCAATACGCATATGTCCCCAGTTCCAACTTTTTATAGTAAAATGTATTAATTTTCTGTGAATAAATATGGGATTTTTTTGTTTATTTTATATAATCTGCTGTAAAACCACTTCGTATCCTTACGCTTAACATTTCCGTCATAATCACAGATTTATTATAACATTTTCGCGCAATACGAGCAATATTCTGAAATTTACTGAATTTGTTCCACAACAACAAAAAAATCCATGCTATAATGGTGAAAAATCATCAGCCTGCGGGCATGGTTTTAGACTCAACAAATGAACAAAAGGCAGGTAACAGCTATGCGAATTGATAAATTTCTGGCAAATCAGAACATCGGCTCCAGGTCCCAGGTAAAACAATATATAAAAAAAGGAATGATATCGGTAAATGGAACTGTCTGCAAATCCCCTGAACAGAAGATTGACGAAAATACAGACCTGATTTCTTATAACGGAACGATCATCGGCTATCAAAAACACCACTATTACATGCTGAACAAACCGGCAGGCTGTGTCAGCGCAACCAATGACAATCTGCACACAACTGTTCTGGATCTGTTAAAAGGGTCTGTGCCGGTAAAGAGTCTGTTTCCTGTCGGCAGACTGGATATCGATACAGAAGGGCTGCTGCTCATCACAGATGATGGAGAACTGTCCCATAATCTCTTATCCCCATCCAAGCATGTTGCAAAAACATATTTTGCCCGTATCAACGGGCTGGTAACAGAAGAACATATCAAAGCATTCAAGGACGGTCTGGATATCGGAGATGATAAACCAACCAAGCCGGGCACTCTGGTCATAAAAAGCGCCAATCCTGATACCAGTACCTCCGAAATTCTTCTGACGATCACCGAAGGACGTTACCATCAGGTCAAACGCTCCTTTGAAGTCCTCGGCATGAAAGTCACCTACTTAAAACGCCTGTCCATGGGTAGTCTGGCATTGGACGAAGCCCTCGCTCCCGGCGAATTCCGCGAACTGACAGAAACCGAGTTACAGGCATTAACCCGAAAATAACTATGTAGCAATACATGATTATAATGTAATATACATTAACCAACAGATGAATAACTATCCAGTCTGACATTGATTTCCAAAGAGAATGATCTAATACAGAAAATCTTTTTAATTTAATTTTATGCAGATATTGTTATTCTTTATAAACCACACAGGGGGATCTGCTTCAGACACAAACAACCACTATAATATGACATCAGCGAGGATTTCGAAATGAGATGCACATTGCCAGTAAATGCGGGCGCTTGTTCGAGCCAAAGGCGAGTTAGCGCAGGAGCATTTACGAATCGGGCATGTGCAACGAATCGAAACCACAGCGAGTCATTTATAGTGGTTGTTCGTGTCTGAGGGAGATTCCCCGTACATATTTTTAACAAATAACAATATCCACATAAACTACAGAAGGACATTTCCGTATTAGATCATTCCTTTGATGTACAGGATGCTGCTTGTAATTCTTCCACCGGAATGTTTTACATAATCACGGTACTCTTCGTAGCTGATGTAGTATTTCTTACCCCATGAAGAAACGATCAGGTATTCATGACCTGCTATTTCCTCTACTCCTGTCACAACAACAAAATGGCTGTGAACATTTTTCTTCATGGAAGCAAGCATCCGCCCATCCTTTTCCACATACATATGGATTCCTTTATTTCCAAATACATTTGGTATATTCGGACCAATTGATAATACAACCGGCTTATTTTTACGGATTAAATGCCTGATCTGTTTCATCATTTCCTCGTCAGATAAAAACAGTCTCCATCTGGCGCGAAGTCCAATATCATTCAGCATAAAATAACGGTTCAATGTATTCATTATCGTCACGCCTGTCATTCCTTTATACCACAGGAAAAATACATAATGCTTATAGAACCATTTCACATATTCAAGGTAATCATTTTTGTTATAAAGTCCCTTCGGCTTGTTGATCTTGCGGATTGCATCTGTCATAAGTCCGGGATTCTGTTCTGCAAGATAGATGGATATATCCGCCAGTGCGATCACTCCGCAGCCTACCTTCTGCATCTTCTTGCTCTTGCACCATGACTGATTACCACCATAGCTGATCGTATTCATGTTTTTTATTCTGATATAATCTTTATTTAACAGATAATTATTCTCCATATTATTCACCCTCTTATATCAAATCTTTGATAATACTTATTATCAGGCTTCTATAGAGAGATTATAACACCCATCTCCATTCACTTCAACAATTTTTTATGCCATGAGAAGTAGTTTTTAAAACCATGTTTCTGTTTCTATATTTTCCCCTTTACTTTTCGTCCCTATTCTGCTATAAAAGTAATGAGCTGGACAAGTGATCGCGGCTGTCATATGACAGGTGAGGAAAGTCCGGGCTTCACAGGGCAGGGTGCCGGATAACGTCCGGTGGAGGAAACTCCCAGGCTAGTGCAACAGAAATAAACCGCCATGTATGTGGTAAGGGTGGAAAGGCGAGGTAAGAGCTCACCGCTGCTTCTGGTAACAGAACAGGCTCTGTAAACCCCACTCGAAGCAAGACCAAAAAAACAGCTTCGGCTGTGAGACGAATGGCTGCCCGTCAAGTCTCAGGTAGGTCGCTTGAGCTTTATGGCAACATAAAGCCTAGATAGATGATCACTCTCGACATAACCCGGCTTATCGTCCAGCTTTTAT
>ULZB01029940.1_pt1 | contig 18108 bp, 12 predicted proteins | sample 1962691 | NCBI WGS metagenome assembly ULZB01 (sample SAMEA4835878, study PRJEB28245) | human gut metagenome | biome: gut microbiome; material: fecal sample | place: Denmark | collected 2008 | reverse complement strand
CCAGAAAACTACGCCGTTGTATAAACAGAATATAGCATATATATTTCATTTTGTCAATTTAGCCTACAATTCGTCTTGCACATGCCGGCTGGTTGTAATACATGCTGGAGGTTGTGATGCCGGTACGGGCTGACTGTGCATGAACAACACGTCCACCACCGATATACATTGCCACATGACCAACACGTCCGCCGTGCTTGTAGAAGATCAGATCGCCCGGCTGTACGTTGGAAAGGCTTACGCTTCTTCCGCATCCAGCCTGTGCTGCTGAGGAATGTGGAAGGGAGTAACCATACTGACCATAGATCGTCATGGTAAATCCGGAGCAGTCAGCACCGTTTGTCAAACTTGTACCACCCCATCTGTATGGATTGCCGACAAACTTCTGTGCATAGCTTGCGATATCTGATCCTGTTGATCCACTTGCTGATGCCGTACTTGATGAGCTTGAACTACTGCTTGATGATGAGCTGCTTGAGCTCCTCCGTGAGCTGTAGCTGCTTCTTGATGAAGTAGAACGTCTGCTTGAGCTGCTTCTTGATGATGAACTGCTGCTTGCACTTCTGGTAGAACGGGAAGCTGCAAGAGCGGCAAGTCTCTGTCTCTGTGCTCTCTTCGCAGCCAGCTTTCTGCGACGCTCTGCTTTGATCTCAGCCATGGACTTTGCATGCTTGAATCTTACATGAAGAGTAACATACTCTTTACGAACATAACCCTTGGTATCTCCATCAATCTCGATCTTGTACCAGTGATCGGTTGACTTGATCACATCATAATTTTCTTCAATTGGAATCTGTGTTAAAATTTTTGACTTGATATCTGCTTTCTTACGAACATTCAATGTGACAACAGATGTCTTAACACGAACATATTTCTGTCCATACTTACCGATCATCTTCTTCGCATCATCACCGATCGCAAGATAACTCTTCTTAATATAACCTGTTACATTGCCGGAACGGATCTTTGCCCAGCCGTTCTTGGTCTTTAATACATCTGCGGAACAGCCCCTGTAAAGTCTGCCGACGATCTTACTGTGGGTGTTTGGCTTTCTACGCACATGTACATAGTCACTTGCTGTAGAGATTGCCTTGACATCCATATCTGTCACAAGACCCTTGTCCACACGCTTTGGCTGATCATTCTTCTTCGGTGCTTTCTTCTTGACCGGCTCCGCCGTTGCCTCTGTGGTTGCCTCCGGTGTTGCAGATACGGAAGCCTCCGTCGCTGTCTGTGCCGGCTGTGAAACCGATGAATTTATAATAGAATCCTTATTATTAGATGAAAACTTGTCCAGAGAAAGAGAGATTCCTGCCATATTCAGTTCACGACAGATATTCGCTGCTGTAGGAACGACAAACGTTACGGCAAACCCTGCAATCAGTGTTGCTGTAAGTCCCAGACAAACTGCTTTCCTTTTAAATCTTCTCGACTTTAACATATCCAAAATCCTTTCTGTAAATCGTACTTCTTAATTCTATGTCTTCGTTATTCTGTATAAAGTTCTATGTCCATCAAAATATTACATAATTGTTACACGTTATTAACAATTATAGTAACACCGCTCTAATTTGTCAACCTGCATTTTGTGAATTTTTTAAGAAAATATTACCGTTTTCTGTGCATATTTCACGAATAACATGCGAAAAGTCCCACTTCCAATCGAAGCAGGACTTTCTACCCATGTAGATATATTGTTATATATTTCCAGTATATTGTGTTCTACTTGTGTGGTCACTTCCGAAATATTTCGGTAACTTCCGGCAGCTCTGCACTATTTACGTACAATGACAACCTGTTTCGCTGTGGTGTACGGATCCGTAAAATCAACCTGTTTCCGGCGCTCCTCCGTGATCGTCATCCCTGCCACGCCGACATCTGCCATCTTACGCTCAACGTTTGCCAGAATGGAATCGAAGGCTGTATCATTTATCTCAAGATCCATATCAAGCATATCGCAGATAGCTTTCATAATATCCACATCAATGCCGACAACATTTCCTTTGTTATCTTTGCTTTCATAAGGAGGAAACTCCGCATTTGTCACCATGACCAGCTTGCCACCGGAATGCTTTTTCTTTTGCCATTGATACGCCGTCTTCTGCTCACCCTCCTGCAGCCATGCTTGCCGGATCGATGCAAGTGTTCCGTTCTGCTCGAGCTTTTCCAGCGCCTCATTGATCTTGTCACGCAGACCGGTCTCTTCTTTATTGACAGCGATGCCGTACTCTTCCTTCGCATACGGTTCCTCAAGGATCTTCACATCACTATACTGCGCCGCAAACACCTTCGCCGGAGCATCATCGATCATCACAGCATCAACAACACCCTTGCGCAGAGCCTTGACCGCATCAATGCCCTTGTTAAACTGCTTCGTTTTGGCATTCTTGATATCACTGGCATAAATATCTCCGGTTGTTTTCATCTGAACACCGATCGTCTTTCCTTCCAGATCGTCCAGCGAGCGGATCTTATCCGCCTTTCTGCCGCAGCCCGTAAACAGCATACAAACTGCAAGCAGCAATATCCATGATCGCTTCATTTTCATCCCTGCCTTTCCCATCCTGCCTTACATCACAATCTGATCGCGTCCTCCGTTTTTACCAACATACAGCTTTTCGTCTGCCCTCTTGATCACCTTTTCATAGGACTCTCCCGGATCACTCTGTCCCATGCCAAATGTCATTGTCACCCGGATGGTCTGATCTCCATAGCGTACCTGCAGATCCCTGATTGTCTGCTGCAATTTGTCGATTCGTTTTCTTGTCTCCTCCAGATTCATACAATAAATTATAAGAAATTCCTCGCCGCCCCAGCGGCTTGCAAAGCCATCCTCACCGACATTTTCCCGGATCTGCGCAGAGATCGTTGTCAGCACCCTGTCTCCTGCCGCGTGACCGTAAGTATCGTTGACTTTCTTGAAAAAGTCGATGTCACACATCACTGCTGTGTATTCTGCACGCTGTCCCACCAGCACCTCAAGCATTTGATTGCCGCTCCGGCGATTGTATAATGCTGTCAGCGCATCCATTTCCACCAGCTTCTGCAGATTCGTCCGCATTTTATCGGCGTATATTCCGATATCTCCAAGCTCATCCTTGCGGTTGCGGATCCTCTCGTCAAGCGTCTCCCCGAGCGTACCCTCCGATATCGTCTGCAGAAAATGATTGATCGCGTTGATATCCCGGATCACCCCGGAGGAATATTGTCTGGTGCAAAGCGTCGCCACCAGCACTGCGACCAAAGAAAACAGGACAAAGCCCAGCAGCGTTCTCAGGATCTTCTGATACACAAGTGTCAGCTTCTTGCCGGCAAATACCATTCCAACCGGTTTGTTTCCGTCATTCTCCAGCGCCTTGTAATAACCGATGTATTTCGTCCCATCAACATCGACATGATCAGCATAATAATCCTTTCCTTCTCCGAGAACCACATCCGTCACTTTCTTCTCCGCGCTGGTGCCTGCCGCAGAAACACCGTATTGATCCTCAACCGTGGTAAGGATACGGGTCCCTCCCCAGAATATGGTAGTATCAATGCCCGACTTTTCCTTGACCTTATACAGCATCGTGGAGTCAGTGATGTTCATATTGCCCTTCAGCAAAATCCCGTTCTCGTACTGATAATCACCCCGCACGGTAAGATCCAGGCAATCGACCATCATCGTGGTCGTGGAAGCAAGCTCGTCCCGGATGCTCTGACTGTAAAAATGATAAAACAACAGCACTCCGATGCTCAATACAAATACAGTCAGGATCACGGTCGGTAATGTCACCATCAAAAGCAGGCTTCTCCGAATACCTTTTCGTTCTCCGCTCATAGCCTCCCCCCTTCATCTGTCACCGACATCTTCTCTGCCGGACAGCGTTTCGTAAACCCCCATGCCAAATACTTCGTTTGATCGGTCAGCTCAAAGCTGCCGCACCAAAATTAATTATCCGAGAAATACTTCTGGTCATAACCGCTGTTTGATGTGCCGTTCGTCGGATTCTGACCATTCTGTTCATAACCGTTCTGATCGTAACCGCCCTGCGTCTGGTTATTCCGGGTATAACCGTTCTGTTCATAATCATTCTGTACCTGACCGTTCTGCCCATAACTATTCCGGTTATAATCATTCTGTGCCTGGCCGTTCTGCCCATAACCGTTCTGCCCATAACCGTTCTGTGTATAACCGTTCTGTGTATAACCGTTCTGTGCCTGACCGTTCTGTGTATAACCGTTCTGATCATAACCGGCGTAATTGCCATAACCTCCGTTGCCGTAGGTATCCTTGCCGCTGATTCTGTGATAAAGCGCCGCATCCGTAGCTGCGATATATGGTCCCACCCAGAAAATATAGAGAATACCAAATGTGATTCCGCTTAACAGAACCCAGCCGACAAAGGAGATATCCAGCACAAAGGTATCCCACTTATTGCCTTGCATCATTTCCTTGCTTCTTGCAAATATTTCTCCGCTGCTCATTTCCGGATGCTCCGCCAGAAGGTACGGCACCATGCGGTACTCATATGCCTTGATCACACCCGGGATCACAAAGAGAAGACTCCATAATCCAATAAACAGAGATTTCAGAAATTGTGTTTTCACACAGTTCCAGTAATTCTGCGTAAATCCGTCTGCGATCAGCCCAAGCTCCGGATCCTCTGTCATACTACGGCTGAAAAAGCCCCTGCAGCCTACCTCCAGAACATTAAATACAAAGACACTAAGAGCTAATGCGATCACAACGACGACAAGCACAATGATCACAGCGATCATTGCCACCTGCATATTGATCCCTTCAAACATGGATCTTGCACCGCTTCCTGCAGAGTTATCGCTTGCAGACCTGCTGCCGACACTGGAAGCCCCTCCGCCTATCATTGATAAAATAAGTGCTACCAGTACCATTTTCCAATAGTACATCTTCACTGCCGCTTTCGCTCTGGTCTTTAATTCCGCTCTCGTCCAGCTCATCCTGTGTTACCTCTTTCCGCGCTCCTTTGCGCATTTGTTTTGTTCACATTTTCAATGCAGTCGAAACCACTGAAATGTCTGTTTTTCAGCATCTGTTTCTTATATTATATAATACCCTATCAGATTTGCACAACTCATTTTTACAATTAAGTCACAATTTATTAAAATTTACCATTTAATTTCACAAAATATTTCCAAAAAAGGTATTGCATTTTTCGGTAATTTGTTATAATTTGTAATAGAAGAGTTAACTTTACATATTATCTTTTATTTGTTTCCCCTTTATAAAGAGGTCACCCACTTCCCCCGGGTGACCTCCATTTTTTGTCCTTATTTCGTCTGATCAAAATACCACTTGCCTGCCGGCGAGAGATCGCTTCTCGTCCAGCCGCTTGTCTTATTGCAGGAGCTTTCGATCAGAGCAGATGACTCATTCTTATTGCACAGACTCCATGCGGTATAACTGATATTGTACTTATCCAGAAGCTTCATCCACTTGCGCGCAGACGCCTTATCCAATGCGCCGTTACCGGATGCATCGCAGATGCTGAACTCCGTTACCATTACAGGGAGTCCCTTTTTGTGCGCTTTCTTGAGCTTATCCTGAATCCATTCCTTATGCGTTGCTGCATAGAAATGAAGCGCATACATCACATTCTTACTCCTGAGCGGACTCTGTGCCACAACGTCCACATCCTGCGACCAGGTCGGTGTTCCGACAACGATCACGGCGTTCTTGCTGTACTTTCGGATCGTACCGATAATGGTCTTGGCATATGGCTTGATATGCTTCTTCCAGGTGACGGCACCGTTCGGCTCGTTGCAGATCTCGTAGATCACATTGTCCTGACCGGCATACTGCTTCGCCATCTTTGCAAAGAACTTCTTAGCCTCCGCCTTATGCTTGTTCGGGTTGCCCTCGCTGAGCACATGCCAGTCAATGATCACATACATACCAAGCTCTGTGGCATACCGCACACCCTCCTGCACTTTCTTGACAGCCTCTGTACCATAGCCCTCGGACTTGTTGGTGTACATGGCAAGACGGATCGTATTGATGCCAAACTTATCCCGAAGCGTCCGGAACGCCTCCTTGTTCACATACTGGGGAAACCACGCAATACCGTGTGTGCTGACGCCCTTCAGACGAAACTTCACATTCCGGCTGTCCATCAGATCGGTTCCCGATACATGGAGTGCCCCATGCTGCTCAACCGGTGTTGCATCAGCCGCCCTTGCCGTTGTAGTCAGTGATGCCTTCCTTGCCGACTGCACCGCGCTGCGGGTCCGGTTCATGCCAATGCTCTTATAGCCTGCCACTCCAGCTGCCACCAATATAACTGCAAGTAATCCCCACATCCATCGCTTTATTTTCTTCATATCCCTTCCCATACCTTTCTCTTGGTCGTAGTCATCCCGCCGTTTACTGCCCTGACAGCTGCAGACGACTTTCATTTGACAAACTTCGTTTGTATACATATACATTATATACATACGCATCCTGCTTATCTCTCCCGGAATACCTCCGGAAAAACCTCCTGCATCAACCGCTGATATCCGTCTAACCGCTGTGTTTTGTGGATCCTTTTACGAAGCTTTCTGCCATCCGGCATACTGTCCGCAAGAAAGCCCCACAGCTCCTTCATCTTGAAAAGCACCGGCTGCCCCGGTCCATACGCCTCACAGTACGCCCGGCATACGGCATCGGCATACTTCCCGATCCGGGTAATATCCCCCGTCACCGGCTCTCCCTTGATCGCAAGTGCCAGCTCCGGATGCGCCAAAAGTCCCCTGCCGATCATAATGCGGGAGACCTCCGGAAAACGGGTGTGGATCCGCTCGTAATCCTCCACCGAACAGATATCACCATTATAGCACAACGGCATACGACAGCGCTTCACTGCCTCTGCAAACATATCAAGATTCGGCGTATTCTTATAATAATCCTTCTGCACTCGCGGATGAATGATCAGCTCCTCCACCGGATACTGATTATAAATATCGATGATCTCCAAAAACTCCTCGGGATCATCAACACCAAGCCTTGTCTTGATCGATATCTTAAGCGGACACTTCTCATAGATTTCCCGCAGAAAACGGTCCAGCGCCACCGTCCTTGCCAGAAAGCCGGAGCCTTTCCCCTTGGACACCACGGTTCTTGCCGGGCAGCCAAGATTTAAGTTGACCGTGTCATAGCCAAGCTCTGCCATCTGATCTGCAACCCGCAGAAACTCTTCCGCACGGTTGCTCATGATCTGAGGAATCAGACATCCCACCGAATTATTGTCCGGCAGGATGTCTCTCATCTCCTTGTTGCGCAGCCGTCTGCTATCTGTCGCTGTGATGAATGGCGTAAAATAACGGTCAATCCCTCCGTAATATGTTTCATATACATTCCGGAACACATATCCGGTAATACTCTCTAAGGGTGCAAAGTACACCTGCATTGTCATTCTCCTCTTCTAAACAGTATGCACCGCCTGTGTCTGTTCTGTATCTATCAAGCCGATTCACACACTGTCTGTATGATCTGAAATGCAATGCTCCCCCTTACCTCTACTGTACCAGCTGAGCCGGTGGAGTGTGAAGGATCTTGCGGACCGGAAGTACACTGACGATCATATTGACAACAAACATTGCCACGATCAGCAGCGCTGCCATCCACCACGGGAACAGCAGATAGATCTGCAGAGACGGGATTGAACTGATAAACTTGATCACGCCGCTTGTGATCAGGATCGCCGGGATACAGGTGTATGCCGTCATCATCATCATTTCCAGCATATACGCCTTCAGAATGCTTCCCGGAGCAATTCCGATCAACCGGTAAACCGTCAGTTCCTCGCTTCGTGCCATTGCATTTGACTTTATAGTAAAATATATCATAATCAATGACAATACTGCAACTGCAATTGTCACAATATAACCTGCATTGAGACCGCTTTCCTTCTGCTCTTCCAGATACTTGTCAATCTGCAGCTGTGCATTACTCTGCGCTTTGACCTTAAAATATTTTTGGTAATCCTCTCCGTGCTTCTTGAAATACTTGATCGTTCCCTCCACATCGTCTGTGTATACCTGGAACTGCTTTGCATCAAGCACATACCGCATACGGATCTCCTCACAGCGCTCCTTCGGAAGAACATACTCCGCGCCGCTGTCGAGCGGACATTTACCGACGATCTTACACTTGTCTAAGTTCAGCGTCTCCTCCGCCTGATCCGTGATCATCTCACCGCTCGACCACCGTGCCTGAAACTCATAGTCCTTATATTTATCCTCATCGACAAGAATCTGATTGCCCGTAAGCTTGACATCGCCGTACTCATCCGGATAAGTCTCGCGAAGCTCCTCATCCGTCATGATCTTTTTGTCACCGTAGTTCATGCAGAATGCCACATACGGGCTGACGTAAACGGTCGGCTCCTTCGTATCGGACACTCCTACGATCTCGATCTGAAGATTGGAGATTGTCGTCATAACTTTCAGGCCAAGCAGGGATTCCTCATTGTTATAAAGGGATGCGACAACATTTCCGGACTTCTGGAATGTTGACAGCAGCCATTTGTCAATGACCATCTCCTTGCGATTCTTCGGAAGACGTCCGCATACAAGATCCTCCTCCTTTAACACATTGTAATCTACCGCAGAAAAATCATTGATCTTTGCATTGACACGCTTGAGCTGACGGAAACCGTTGTATCCGATGTTCAGTGTTCCCTGCTGTAATGCATTGTATTGTATCTTCGAGGTGAGCGTTTCCTGATAATACTTCTTCAACTGCTGATTCAGCATATCCTGATCTCCCTCGATCGCTTCAAGCTGAACTGTCACATAATGGGAATCCTGTGTAACAACGTCCTCCTGATCGAAATTGTGCTGCATCATATAATCCGCCAGTGCAATAACCAGAAGCACCGAGGTCGCCAAAAGGATTCCTACAATGAACCTGTGCTTTTTGCCGAGCATGCGTATATTCTCGCAGGCAAGCTTCCAGATTTCCTTTGCCGGAAGTCCCATACTGCGCCCCGCCTTCATCTTCGGCAGATCATAGGTTATCTCCTCTGCCTGGCTCTGATCCAGCTTCGGGCGGTTCGCATCCAGCATCACGCAGCCGGATTCCTCGCCGGTCAGCATCAGCTCAACATCGTCCTCTGTCTGGATATAAAGCTTTCCATCCTTCCACGCCAAATTGATATGCAGCTTGCCCTTTTCCTGCTCCGGCATCTCCTCCGAATCCGGCATTTCACGATACAGAGACAGATTGATAAACTCATCGTCGATCTCCTGCCGCTCCATATCTTTCAGATAAATGTTGGCATCGTCCATCTTCTGGTATGCGCCCTTCGCATCATTGGCATAATCCTTTACGATCTCACCATCGCGGATCTCAATGATACGATCGGCGAAAAACTTTGCAATGGCTTTTTCATGAGAAACTAAAATCACAAGACATTCCTTGGAAATGCTCTTGAGGATGCTCATGGTATTAAGGGTATTTTCCTCATCGAGGTTACCGGTCGGCTCATCGGCAAGAATGATATCCGGTGATTTCACAAGTGCTCTGGCGATCGACACGCGCTGCTGCTGTCCACCGGAAAGCTGCGACACGCGTTTCTTTTTGTAGCGCGCCATTCCAAGGGCTTCCAGCACGTAATCCACACGTTCATCCTTCTGCTCCTCGGTCAGATCAAACACGTTTAACGCCAGCTTGACATTATATGCCACCGTGTAATCCTGCAGCAGATAGTAGTTCTGGAAAATATAACCGAATTTCTGATTTCGGAGACGCTCGACCTTTTTCTGCTCATATTTCTTAAGGACGACATCGTCTACCGTAATGGTTCCGCTGCGAAATGTGTCCAGACCACCGATCGTATTTAACAGTGTGGTCTTGCCCGATCCACTTTCACCAAGGATACATACGAGCCCCTTTTCTTCCATTTCCAGACTGACTTCCTTCAGCACATGGTTCTCGTTGGACCTTCCTTTATTAAAGTATTTATCGAGTTTATCTATTTTTACCATTTCTCTTTCCTCCATTCTGCCATCCCTCCGATGACCGAAAATGCATCAGTGTCAGGGCAGTCGCCACAACGGCTACCGCCAGATTATATACAAAGAACCATAAAAGACTCCATACACTCTGATATTGCCAGATCCGGTAAACTGTCGCACTCCGCAGCCTCAGGAATGCTGATGCCGCAAACATCACAACCGATGCCGACACATCCACAAGGATCAACTGTATGTATACATTCAGCTCCAGCGGGCGCTGCCGCATTCCCATAAACCGGAGTGTCTGAAGCTGTCCCTGTTGCATGCGGATGATCTGACGCAGCAGGAAGTACATCATGCACGACAGAATGATCAGGATCGCAGCGGAAAACGAGATAATATATAACCGCTTCATGACCTTGCCCGCAATGTATGTGGTCGCGCTGACCTGATATGTACTAATTGCATCATATCCCATCTCCTGAAGTTTTTTGATCACCTTCGCTGTCTTCGTGTAATGCGAAATATAAACACTTGCCTGCGTCGTCTGCTCTGGATATATCTCATCAAGCAGATCCTGACTTACCTCGACAAACTCACCGCCCTGGTCGATCAGCTCCAGATCGACATCCAGATAACCGTTATTAAAGGTGTATACCTGTGCCTCCGTTGTATCCTCGGTCTCATCCACAGAAACCACGCTTCCGCCCTCCGTCTTCGTAATGTGAAACGGAAGCCGCATACCCGAAAATGCACTATAGACATTGAGCTGATCGCCATTGGAGCCGGTAAACGCATCCATGACATAATTCTTGGATACTCTCACATGACGCCCCTTCAGATCATCGGAAACGATCGGATAAAAGGAGAAGCTCTTGGTATATTTTCTTGACATCACATCCTGATCATAATCCATCTTGTAGCTATAGCCATCCAGTGCCGGACATAGCATATGGCAGAACTCAGGATCGAAATACAGCCGGCTTCCCTCGCGGTCACACACACCGACCACCTTCATCTTAAACCAGCACTTCTCTCCCTTTGGCCATATATTTTCACAGGCAAAATAGTAGGTTTTCTTCTTTCCAAGTAACTTCGCATCCTCAGCGGATACGAGAATCTCCAGCCTGTTTTGGGGCATCCTTCCCTTGACCAGATCGTCCTCTGTGATTCCGGTAGTAGACCGCATGTAGGACGGATTCTTCATCCGTTTCGATACGTCATACTGAATATCATTGACATAGTCGTACAGATCCACGTCCTCCACATATTTTACCTTTTCAATCTGTTTGCGATCCTTCTCTGTAAGCCCGGAGCCATCCAACCGGCGCACCGACAGCCTTCTGTCGTTTTTCTGCAGAAATGCCGAGGTGTCATATTTCCTTGTAATACGGTCGTCTTTATAAACAAACAGTTCTCCGATAAACAATGCAGAAAGTCCTGCCATTGTCAAAAACAATACCACGATAAAAAATGTTCGTTTCTTTTGATATTTCAGATCGCGCAATGCGAAAAACATCGCTTCCCGCAGATCGGAACATTTTCTTTTTCTGTTATCCTTCTCCATATCGTCCCCCCTTTAATACACACCCCCGCTGCTTCCTCTCTGCCGTCTGATCCGGCAAAGCCCGGAAACTACGTGGTCCGCAATGTACGATTAAAGAAAAATACCGTCAAAAGCATTAATATGATGTTGTATGCCAGGAATCCCACGATGCCGATGATGCTGTAATAGAACAACATATTCCTGATAAATGCGATGCCTGCCTGACGCAGGATCAGCATCACGATCAGCGTCACGATAACTGCCGCGATACCATGAACCCCCATTTCCTGATATGTAATACGGCATAACTGCTTTCTGCGCATTCCCATAAAGCGGAGTACGCTGTAATCCTTTTTCTTGATCTTGAGGATCGAGCGCACGATCAGGATCTGAAGAATTGCCAGAATGATCAGGATCATGCAGGAAATTCCGATAACCTCCAGACGCTTGTAAACCTTATCCTGCATATACCTGGTGCTGCTGACGCGAAGTGTGCTGACGGCATCATATCCCTTCTCCTTCAAGGCACTGATGACTTTATCTGTCTTGCTGTAATTGGCAATGTACACACTCGCCTGTGTTGTACCAATATTGTAATAGTCTCTCAGCTTCTGGTAAATAGCAGGACTTACCTCGATAAAGTCTGCTCCCTGCTTGCTGAAATCCTCCACATACTCAATGTCAAACTTAATGCCATCTTCGTTATCCCCATCTTCAGAATCTTCGGAAGAATCCTCTTCGTAGCCTGCGGCACTCATATTCTGCTCAATGGCATCCTTCAATTCCGCATCGATGCCGCTCTTTGTCTGCTCAATATGAATACATCCCTGTCCCACAAATGCCTTTTTTAAATCATTTGGAATGAGTCCATAACCGGTCGATGGAATCTTGTAATTTTCGGAGACGCGCACCTGATTCTTCTTCAGACCATCGCCAACCACAACATACGCCGGCTTAAAAGTTCCGTTATACTGGTTATACAGGGAATCCCAGCAAAACTGCGTCCACACAACGAACCGGTCCAGTCCGTATGTCAGCATCTCACAAAGCTCCGGATGAAAATATACCTGCTTGGTATTGTCCTTCAGAATACCGACAATTTTAAGCTTCTGGTAACAGCTGGTGCCTTCCTTCCAAAGATTATCGGAAGAAAAATAACAGGTGATCTCACTGTTAAGCTTCCTGGAATCGGAAGTATAAAGCACGATCTCATTCCGCTCCTTTGGCAGACGTCCCGCTGACAGATCCTCCCCGGTGATCGCCGTGGAGGATTTCATGAAATGCGACTTGTCTAACAGCCGCACTCCCTGGTCGTTCTCCTCATCGGAGTCATCCTGTACATTACTGATGAGTCTTTCCTTGCTGCCATATGCCACCTCATAATCCTTATCCTTCTCAATGTAATAATTGACATCATTGGCATAATCACAAAGATCAACCTGATCAACATATTTGACGCTGGCGATCGCCGCCCGGTCCTTCTCTGTCAGCACACTGTTGTCGGGATGCCGCACAGAGAGACGCTTGTCATTCTTCTGGAGATATGCGCTGGTGTCGTACTCTTTTGTGATGCGGTCATCGGCATAGACTAGCAGCTCTCCGATAAACAGAAAGGATACGACTGCCGTGATCAGGAAAAAGGCAAAGAAAAATCCCGCTCTTCCTTTCTGCATCTTAATATTTTTTAATGCGAAAAAACGTGCCATATTCTGCTTTTTCTTTTTGGCTTTTCCGTTGTTTCCGGTTTTATTTTCACTTTTGGGGGGATTTTGGTGGTCTGAATCCACATTTTCATCCCTTTTATTCACGGGAACATCCGTCACTACCTCTCCATCGTGAAGACGGATGCGGCGTGTCACATACGGTGCCGCCTGATCATAGTTATGCGTCACCATGATCACAAGCTTCTGATGCGACAAGCGTTCCAGGATCTCCATGATCTGCTGTCCGGTCTCACTGTCCAGATTACCGGTCGGCTCGTCTGCCACGATAATGTCCGTATTCTTGGCAAGTGCTCTTGCAATAGAAAGACGCTGCTTCTGCCCACTGGAAAGCTGTGAAGCACGCTGCGCTGCCTGCCCGGTCAGACCTACCTGCTCGAGGTAATCCATCGCTTCATCCTTGCATTCTGCCGGATCCTTTCCCTGAATCACAAGTGCCGCCAGAACATTATCAAGTGCGGTATAATGATTGATCAGACTGTAATCCTGAAATACAAATCCGATCTGATTACGCCGATACTCCTCCCAATCCTGATCATCGTACTGAAACGTTGGCTGTCCACGGTAGTACATCTCTCCCTCATCAAAGGTATCCATACCGCTGATCATATTCAACAGGGTGGACTTTCCGCCACCGCTTTCTCCTGTGATCGCCACAAATTCACTCATGGAAAATTCCAGATTGATCTTACGCAGTGCCTGCGTTACCGATGTATCCGAATAATAATACTTGCTGATATTCTGCAGCCGTAATATTGTCTCTGCCATATTCCGATCCCCTTTCGTCAATTTCACTGGCTCAATCGTACCACAAGAAAATACAAAAAAAATCACCGCAAATTTCATAGAATTTACAGTGATTTTTTTAGTTGCATGAATTATTTAACTATAATTACATGAAATATTCGTTATTTCTAAGCGATTATGCCGGTGAAATTCTTACAAATTTCTTAAGAAACTTCTTAAGGTCTCCTGCGCTATGATATCACAAGCTACACAGCCACTTCTGTCAAATGTGCTAGTGCTTTCCGGCAAGGTCGATACGGATCAGCGCTTTCTTCAGTGCCAGCTCCGCACGCACCATATCAACTTCCTTCGAACCGCTTGTGAGTCTGCGTTCTGCACGTTCCTTTGCCTTCTCGGCACGATTGGCATCGATCTCATCCGGCCACTCGCAGGACTCTGCAAGCACCGTAACTTTATCCTTCTGGATCTGAACGAAGCCATCATGCAGAGCTGCTTCCCGGACATTTCCGTCGGTTTTGATCCGCAGCACACCCGGTTCGAGAATCGTGGTAAGCGGAATATGTCCCGCCAGAACACCAATTTCACCCTCTGTGGTCTTCATCTCTACCATATCCACAGCTTCATCAAAAAACACACGGGTCGGAGAGATGATCTGCAAATTAAATGTTTTATCAGCCATCAAAGCCCTCCTTATTTGGATGCGGAAGCGGCGCGCTCTACAACATCGTCAATGCTGCCGGCATTCAGGAAGTAATTCTCAGGGATGGAATCATGCTTGCCGTCCAGAATCTCCTGGAAGCCGCGGATTGTCTCAGATACCGGTACATACTTACCCGGAAGTCCTGTAAACTGCTCCGCTACATGGAACGGCTGTGACAGGAATCTCTGTACCTTTCTTGCACGGTTCACCACAAGCTTATCCTCCTCGGAAAGCTCATCCATACCAAGGATTGCGATAATATCCTGCAGCTCCTTATATCTCTGAAGAAGCTCCTGTACGCTTCTTGCTACTCTGTAATGCTCCTCACCCACAATATGCGGATCAAGAATACGCGAGGTTGACTCCAGCGGATCTACCGCCGGATAAATACCAAGCTCTGCAATGGAACGCGCCAGTACGGTCGTTGCATCCAGATGCGCAAAGGTATTGGCCGGTGCCGGGTCAGTTAAGTCATCGGCCGGCACATAAACAGCCTGAACCGATGTAATGGAGCCCTTCTTGGTAGAAGTGATACGCTCCTGCAGCGCACCCATCTCCGTCTGCAGTGTCGGCTGGTATCCTACGGCACTTGGCATACGCCCAAGCAGCGCAGACACCTCGGAACCTGCCTGTGTAAAACGGAAAATATTATCAATGAACAAAAGCACATCCTTACCGGAACGATCACGGAAGTTCTCTGCCATCGTCAGTCCTGTCAGACCAACACGCATACGTGCTCCGGGCGGCTCATTCATCTGTCCGAATACCATGGTTGTCTTGTCAATTACACCGGATTCGATCATCTCATAGTACAGGTCATTACCCTCACGGGTACGCTCACCTACACCTGTAAATACGGAATATCCACCATGCTCCTGTGCGATATTGGTGATCAGCTCCTGGATCAGCACGGTCTTACCTACACCTGCTCCTCCGAAGAGACCGATCTTACCACCCTTCTGATACGGGCAGAGAAGATCAACGACCTTAATACCTGTCTCCAGGATCTCTGTCGCTGTCGACTGCTCCTCAAAGGATGGCGCTTTTCTGTGAATGGGATCATACTGCACTCCTGTCGGTGCCGGCTTCTCATCAATCGGCTCACCCAGTACGTTAAACATACGTCCCAATGTTGCCTCACCAACCGGAACACTGATCGGACCGCCGGTAGCTTCTGCGGTCATGCCACGCTTCAGTCCATCTGTCGGACCCATGGCGATACAGCGCACCGTATCATCTCCCAGATGCTGCGCCACCTCAACTACCAGCTTTTTGCCATCTTCCAATGGCACATTAACTGCATCGTTGATCTCAGGCAGTCCGCCCTCCGGGAATTTGATATCAAGAACGGCACCGATGATCTGCGTCAGCTTACCTGTCTTTAAATCTGCCATCTTTCTTATCTCACTCCTTTTTCCTATATTCTGCTGTATCCTGCCACGTCTCCGGCAAGATACTGTTATTATCGTTATATTTTACCTCCGGACTGAACCGGAAGTCTTCTCTCATTGATCATGCTCTGTCGCTTCTGTCCACTACTGGATCGCCGATGCACCGGCAATGATCTCTGTAAGTTCCTGCGTAATAGACGCCTGACGAGCCCGGTTATACCGAAGAGACAGATCGCTGATCATATCCTCTGCATTGCTCGTTGCGGAATCCATCGCCTGCATACGTGCACCATTCTCACTGGCATACGCCTCTGTCAGACCGCCAAAGATCAGACTGTTGATATACTTTGGCACAATGGCATCCAGAGCCTCCTCTGCTGCCGGCTCATAGTTCATCAGCGTAATGCGTTCCAGCGGATCTGCTGCTTCCTCGCTCTCCGAGGTAATATCGTCTGCATCGATCGGCAGAAGCTTTACCATCGTCGGGATCTGTACAACGGTATTCTTGAATATCGTGTACACCAGATAAATCTCACCAATGTTACCCATCGTAAACTGGCTGAGCACATCCTTTCCCACAGCAATGGCATCGTCATACATCGGACCGTTCATGGCTTCCGAATAATCACTTACGATCTCATAGCCCAGATGCTCGAGTGCATCCCTGCCTTTGGTACCTACGGAAAATATCTTTGTATTCTCCGGTGTGAACCGCTCGTCCTTCGAGATCAGCTTCACGATATTGGAATTGTAACCGCCTGCCAGTCCTCGATTGGAAGACACGACGATCACGGCTTTCTTGTCCGATTTTCCTTTCTGCAGGAACGGATGAGACATCTGTCCGGACTTTGCAATCATCCCGGCTACTGTCTCATACATCGTATCAAAATACGGTTTGGACTCCTCCGCATTCTGCTTTGCCTTGGTCAGCTTGACCGAAGACACCAGCTTCATCGCCTTGGTGATCTGCTCCGTACTCTGTACGCTCTCCTTCCTCCGTTTAATATCTCTCATAGAGGCCATATGATTGATTCCTCCATTCTGCTTTTATACATACGTCATTACTTGGTAAATTCTTCCTTGATCTCTTCGATCGCCTTCACAAGCTTCTCCTCGATCTCTGCGCTCATCTCGCCACTGGTGCGGATTGCCTCCGGGATCTCCGGATATTTCGTGTCAACATACTCAAAGAGCTCTTTCTCGAATTCCAGGATCTGATCCAACTCAATATCGATCAGATATTTCTTGGTTGCCGCATAAATGATCATTACTTCATTCTCTACCGGCATTGGATTATACTGATCCTGCTTCAAAATCTCACGGATACGCTCACCCTGTGCAAGCTGAGCCTTTGTCTCCGGATCCAGGTCGGAACTAAACTGCGAGAACGCTGCCAGCTCACGGAACTGTGCCAGCTCAATACGGATCGGTCCGGCAATCTTCTTCATCGCTTTGATCTGTGCTGCACCACCAACTCGGGATACGGACAATCCGGCGTTTACTGCCGGACGGAATCCGGAGTTAAACATCTCTGTTTCCAGATAGATCTGACCATCTGTAATGGAAATTACGTTGGTCGGAATGTATGCGGATACATCGCCCGCCTGTGTCTCAATGATCGGCAGTGCCGTCAGGGAACCACCGCCCAGCTTATCGGAAAGTCTCGCTGCACGCTCCAACAAACGGGAATGCAGATAGAATACATCTCCAGGGAATGCCTCACGTCCCGGTGGACGCTTGAGCAGCAGGGACAGGGTACGATATGCTGCCGCATGCTTTGTAAGATCATCATAAATGATCAGTACGTCCTCTCCGGACTCCATCCACTCCTCACCGATCGCACAGCCGGAATATGGAGCGATATACTGTAACGGTGCCAGCTCACTTGCGGTCGCTGCTACAATTGTTGTGTAATCCATCGCACCGTACTCTTCTAACTTCTTTACGATAGTGGCTACTGTTGAAGCCTTCTGGCCAATGGCAACGTAAATACATTTTACGCCCTGACCCTTCTGATTGATGATCGTGTCGATGGCGATCGCCGTC
>ULZB01032088.1_pt1 | contig 19090 bp, 9 predicted proteins | sample 1962691 | NCBI WGS metagenome assembly ULZB01 (sample SAMEA4835878, study PRJEB28245) | human gut metagenome | biome: gut microbiome; material: fecal sample | place: Denmark | collected 2008 | reverse complement strand
ATAGCCAAGTGGTAAGGCCCCGGTCTGCAACACCGTCATCGCCGGTTCAAATCCGGCTGTCACCTCTCTCAAAAGGACTACATCAGTTTATGATGTGGTCTTTCTTTTATATAATTTGCAAATAAAATATATTGTGAATTTATGTAATATTCGTAATATATGTTGTACACATTTCATTATTTTTTAATTTTCTAAATTATTTTTCAGGATGTTACACTAAATTAATAAAGAGAAATATAAGCCTGATAAACAGAATTATATTTCTCTTTTTTAACAACTCTTATCCTTTTTTGAATAGTTGTAGTAGTATTATTATTCCTCTTCAGGATATTTCATACCCCATTCGGTTCTTATATCAGACATGATTTTCATAACATCATATGTATACTGACTGTGAATGAGGTTTTCTATTTCATCGGATGATGCAGAGTTTATGGCTTTTTCCATATCACATACTTCGTAATAAAGTGCATCTGATGTATCACCTGCATCAATTACTTCTTTATGACCATCCTCTGTATATGTAATAGTTGCCTGCATTCCTCTTGGATACTCAAAGATTTCCACATATGCCTTGTCAAAAGAGAGCGTAGCGCGTTTTGGCTGCTTTGAATGTAGAGATAATGTGACAGTTGCCATTTCCACTGCATCATTCATAAGCAGAATACCTGCCTGTTCATCAACACCGGTTGGTGCATATTTAACCTGTGACGATACTTGTGTTGGTGTTTCCTTGAAGAACCAGCGGATAAGAGAAAGTGAGTAAACTCCAATATCAAGCAATGCTCCTCCAGCAAGCTTACGACTGAAAAATCGGTTTGTCATATTGTAATCCTTGTAGCTTCCAAAATTGACCTGAATTAAATTTAGCCTGCCGAGTTGTCCACTTGCAATTATTTCGTTTAGCTTTTTATAAACAGGCATATGATATATAGTCATGGCTTCAGCAAGAATAACGTTATTTTCTTTGGCCAGTGAGACGGCTTCATCGAGCTCTGCGATATTTAAAGTAATAGATTTCTCACAGAGTACATGCTTTCCATTAGAAAGGGCTTTTCTTAGATAATTGATGTGAGTATTGTGTGGAGTGGAGATGTAAATGATATCCACATCAGGATCATAAAAGACGTCATCAATGTTGTCATATACCTTTGAAATGCCATATTTTTGTGCAAAAGCTACGGCCTTTTCATGAGTCCTGTTGGCAACTGAATAAAGAGTGCGCCCTTCCTTTGAGAGAGCATGCGCGAGCTCATTAGCTATTACGCCGCAGCCGAGTGTTGCCCAATTAAGCTGTTTCATGTGAAATCCTCCTTTTTAACTTAAAGTATTGTAGCTGTGATGGTACATAAATTATCTAAAATGATGTGAAATAACAAAATATAAACTCATTGATGATACCTTTTGACCCTTTAATCATAAAATATGTACCATAATGAACATATTCTAGCATGATGAATTATGAATTACAATGCATTTAGATTCAAAACAGTCAAAAACAGTCAAATTTGATAGTGACTAAATTAAAATTATTTAATTTGAACTATATTTTAGATTATAAACTAGTAATAGAAAAGATACTAAAATTAGCAATTAGGCAAGTAATAAAGATTTATGTAGTATATTCTGCACAAAATTAGAATATTACTTTTGCATATATTACACAATTTGAAATTTGACCTTATATAATTTTAACAATTTTCATGGTGATTATTTGTGAATATAAATGACTGATTATGATTGACAATGACTGATTTTGAAAATATAATAATACTACAAGTTAAATGATTATTGATTTTAATAAAAAAGGAAAATAATTGAATATAAAAGATTAAATGATAGTCTTTGAGCAATTTGAAAACAGGGGTGATTAGATGCTGGCAGAAGATAGATGCAAAAAAATACTCGATATATTAGATTCGATGGGAAGTGTGACTGTTCAGCAGCTTATGGATGAGCTTGATACATCCGAGTCAACAATCAGACGTGATCTGGTTGCAATGGACAGGAAGGGTTATCTCACCAAGGTACATGGTGGTGCGATTGTAAATAATACGAATATCCATACTCAGGATGAGAAGGTTATCAACAGGCTTAAGCAGAATCGCAACGAAAAGGAACAGATTGCCAGATATGCGGCATCACTTATTGTGGATAATGATTTTGTTTATATAGATGCCGGTACTACAACAGCAGTCATGATTGATTATATTACTGCAAAGAATGTGGTTTTTGTTACAAACTCTCTGACTAATGCCAAGAGAATTTCCGATAGGGGATATACAGTATATATTCTGGGTGGCGAGTTCAAGTCTACTACCGAGGCTATTGTCGGAGATGAGGCCGTTGTGACGCTCGATAAATATAATTTTACGAAGGGCTTCTGGGGAACCAACGGAATTACTGTGAAGAATGGATTTACGACTCCGGAGATAAAGGAGGCCATGGTTAAAAAGAAATCCATGGAGAATAGCAAGGAGAAATACATTCTTGCGGATGACAGTAAGTTTTCACAGGTATCAAGCATCAAGTTTGCTGATTTTGAAGATGCTGTAATTATTACAAATGCACTAAGTAATGACAACTATAAGAAATACAAAAATATTAAGGAGGTCTAACATGATTTACACAGTTACTTTTAATCCATCATTAGATTATATTGTTGATGTAACAGATTTTAAGACAGGAGTAGTCAATAGAACGACTGGAGAGAAGATTTTTGCAGGTGGTAAAGGCATCAATGTTTCCATGGTTCTTAAGAATCTTGGAATGAGCAATACTTCACTTGGTTTTACAGCGGGTTTTACAGGAAATGAAATTAAAAGACTTCTAGGAAAAAAAGGCGTTAATACTGATTTTATAGAGGTGGAGGATGGTATTTCACGTATTAACGTGAAGCTTCGCTCAAATGAGGAATCCGAGATTAATGGTCAGGGACCGGTAATCACTGAGGATAACATTAAAAAGCTTTATGAGAAGCTAGACTGCTTAAAGGAGTCTGATGTGCTTGTGCTAGCAGGAAGTATTCCTGATGTAATGCCTTCATCAATGTATATGGATATTATGAAGCATCTTGAGGGCCGCGGAATAAATATCGTGGTTGATGCGACGAGAAATCTGCTCACAAATGTGCTTGCGTATAAGCCATTCCTTATCAAGCCAAACAATCATGAGCTCGGTGAGATATTCGGGGTTGAGATTACAGACAAGGACGATGTGATAAAGTATGCAAAGAAGCTTCAGGAGCAGGGCGCAAGAAACGTGCTTGTTTCTATGGCAGGTGACGGAGCAGTGCTTGTGACCGAGGATGGACAGGAATTTAAGGCACAGGCTCCTAAAGGAAAGCTCAAAAACTCTGTAGGCGCAGGTGATTCGATGGTAGCCGGATTTGTTTACGGATACCTTAAATCAAATGATTATAAGCAGGCATTTATTTATGGAGTATGTACAGGAAGTGCAAGTGCATTTTCTGAGGAGCTTGCTACAAAGCCTGAGGTTGAAGCACTTATTGATAAATGGGACAGTGCTTCCAATTAAACAAACGGTATCAAAAAGGTTGATATAAATAATTAAATTAATATATTCTATTAGGAGGAATGATGTATGACAATCAGGGATTTGTTGGCAGCTGAGAGTATCAATTTAAATGGTACGCCTGCCGGAAAAACCGAAGCATTGAATCAGTGTATTGATTTGATGGCAAAAAGTGGCAAAATAGCCGATGTGGAGAAGTATCGCAAGGGTGTTTTTGCAAGAGAGGAGGAAGGCACAACAGGAATTGGAATGGGTATAGCAATTCCTCATTGTAAGTCTGATGCTGTTACTAAAGCAGGTCTTGCGGCAATGGTTGTAAAGGATGGGGTTGACTTTGAATCACTCGATGGTACACCTGCAAAGATTATTTTCCTTATCGCTGCACCAAACACAGAGGATAATGTGCATCTTCAGGTGCTTAGCAAGCTCTCTGTTATGCTGATGGACGAGCAGTTTACAAATTCTCTTATCAATGCCGGTTCAGTTGATGAGTTTTTAAATATCATCGATAGCGCTGAAAAAGCAAAGGATGAGAAAGAGGCTGCCAAAGAGGTAAAGGCTAAAGAGCCTGTTGAGGTGAAGAAGGACGATGTATTTATCGTTGCAGTTACAGCCTGTCCTACAGGAATTGCTCATACTTATATGGCTGCTGAGGCTATCGAGAAAAAAGCCAAGGAGCTTGGATATCAGGTAAAGGTTGAGACAAGAGGCTCAGGCGGAGCCAAAAATGTGCTCACAGATGATGAGATTGCAAAGGCTGCAGGTGTTATAGTTGCCTGTGATACAAATGTACCTACAGACCGCTTTGACGGAAAGAAGGTTATTGAGTGTCAGGTTTCTGACGGAATCAATAAGGCAGAAGAGCTCATAAAGAGAATTGCTGCCGGTGATGCTCCTGTATTTAAGGCATCAGGTAAAAAAGAGGCTTCACATTCATCAGTTGGTGGAAAAGAGAGCATTGGACATCAGATTTATAAGCATCTGATGAATGGTGTTTCACATATGCTTCCATTCGTAGTTGGTGGTGGTATTCTTATCGCAATCGCATTCCTTATCGATGGATTCAGTGTTGACCTTAATTCACTGCCGGCTGACCAGAGAGCAAATTTCGGTACTATTACACAGGCCGCAGCAATGTTTAAGGGAATCGGTGGAACAGCATTTGGATTTATGCTTCCAATTCTTGCAGGCTTTATCGCTATGAGTATTGCTGACCGTCCGGGTCTTGCAGTTGGTTTTGTAGGCGGTTCAATCGCAGCAAACGGTACATCAGGCTTCCTTGGAGCACTTGTAGCAGGTTTCGTTGCAGGATATATTGTGATTCTCTTAAAGAAGGTATTTTCTAAACTTCCGGAGAGTCTTGATGGTATGAAGCCGGTTCTGCTTTATCCGCTGCTTGGTATATTCCTGGTAGGCGTTATAATGCAGTTTGTAGTTGAGCCTCCAATCGGAGCTTTAAATACAGCTATCAACAATGGTCTTAATGGACTCAACGGTGCAAGCGCAGTAGTGCTCGGAGTACTTCTCGGGGGAATGATGTCAGTAGATATGGGTGGTCCTGTAAACAAAGCCGCTTATGTATTTGGTACAGCTTCAATCGCTGCCGGAAACTACAATATCATGGCAGCAGTTATGATTGGCGGTATGGTTCCACCAATCGCAATCGCTCTTGCAACAATCTTCTTCAAGAACAAGTTCACAGCAGAGGAGAGAAAGGCAGGACCTACAAACTTTATCATGGGATTATCATTTATCACAGAGGGTGCAATCCCATTCGCAGCATCTGATCCGCTTCATGTCCTTCCGGCATGTGTAGTCGGTTCAGCAGTGGCAGGTGGACTTTCAATGGCATTTGGATGTACACTCATGGCACCTCACGGAGGAATCTTCGTAGTTCCTACAATCGGAAATCCGTTAATGTATCTTGTTGCATTAGTAATCGGATCTTTCATTGCATGTGGATTACTCGGATTACTCAAAAAGAAAGTAAGTGAATAAGCAATCCTCAATTATCATTTAATCCAACCTATAAACTAATCAACAAAGGCACTGCTTCGGCGGTGCCTTTGTTGTTATGTTGTGATATAAAAATTAAAAGTATAAACATTCTCTGAAATAACAGCCTCATGCCTTGACGAGTGAATTTTCCAAGCTTAAAGTAGTATTAAGATGAAATAGTAAGTCAAAAAATCAATTATTTATGAGACTTAAATAAAAAAACAGTGAGGCATAAAATGGGCAAGGTTATAGGTATAGATTTAGGAACAACAAACAGCTGTGTGGCAGTATTGGAGAATAATCAGCCGGTAGTCATAACTAACAGCGAGGGTCAGAGAACAACTCCGTCTGTAGTGGCTTTTACAAAGAATGGAGAGCGACTGGTTGGCGAGGCTGCAAAGAGGCAGGCAGCAGTCAATGTGGACAGGACATTTTTCTCAATAAAGAGACAGATGGGAAGCGATTTCAGGGCAAAAGTGGACGGAAAGCTGTATTCAGCTCCTGAGATTTCTTCTATGATTCTCAGAAAGCTGAAAAAGGATGCAGAGGACTATATTGGTGAGGCAGTGACAGACGCTGTAATCACAGTTCCTGCATATTTTTCGGATGCGCAGAGGCAGGCAACTAAGGATGCAGGAAGGATTGCGGGGCTTAATGTGCTTCGAATCATAAATGAGCCAACCTCTGCGGCACTCGCATACGGACTGGACCACGGACAGCAGCAGAAAATTCTTGTCTACGACCTCGGAGGAGGAACCTTCGATGTGTCTGTTATCGAAATAGGGGACAATCTGATAGAGGTGCTTGCCACAGCCGGTGATAATCATCTGGGTGGAGATGATTTTGATGAGAGAATCACGAATTATCTTGTCACAGAGTTTTACAGACAGCAGAATGTGGATCTGAGAAAGGATAATACTGCTATGCAGCGTGTCAGGGAGGAGGCTGAGAAGGCAAAAAAGGTGCTTTCATCATCATCCTCAACCACTATCAACCTGCCATTTATCACCACTGTAAAGGGACAGCCGGTCCACATGGAGATGAACCTCACAAGGGCTGAATTTAATGAGATAACAAAGGATCTGGTGGAGAGAACTGCTATTCCTGTCAATCAGGCACTTTCAGATGCGGGGATTTGTGCAGCAGAGCTTGGAATGGTGCTGTTGGTAGGAGGCTCGACACGTGTGCCGGCTGTTGTTGAGGAGGTAAGAAGAATTACAGGAAAAGAGCCTTCACACAACCTGAATCCTGACGAGTGCGTGGCACTCGGTGCAGCAGTACAGGGTGGCAAGCTCGGTGGAGCAATTGTCGCAGGCAGCAGTGCGGCAGAGATTATACTGATGGATGTCACACCGCTTTCACTCGGAATTGAGACAGTTGGTGGTGTCTCAACCAAAATTATTGACAGAAATACGACTATTCCTACGAGATACAGCCAGATTTTTACAACTGCAGGAAGCTTCCAGACCTCTGTGGATATAAAGGTACTGCAGGGTGAGAGGCAGTTTGCAAGGGACAATAAGCTGATTGGAAACTTCAGGCTAAAGGGCATCAAGCCGGCTCCGGCAGGTGTGCCGCAGATAGAGGTGACGTTTGATATAGATGCAAACGGCATTGTGCAGGTTTCTGCAAAGGACCTGGGCACAGGAAAGCATCAGGAGATTACGATTACCGCAAGCTCAAATTTGTCTGATTCTGAGATTGAGCAGGCAATCCGCGAGGCACAGGAGTATGAGGCAACAGACGGACAGAGAAAGGCTTATATTGATGCAAGAAGTGAGGCTGATACGCTTGTGCGACAGGTGGAAAATGTCATGGCTGACAAGGAAAAAAGAAAGGCTATGGACAGCGCACAGAAAAAGAGTGTGAAATCGTCACTTTCATATGTGAAGAAGCTTATTTCAAGGACAAAGCCCGGAAATGTGAGCGAAGAGCAGGCTGCCGAGATAAAGCATGCGGCAGATGAACTGAGAAATGCGGCAGCGGGATTGATTTAATTATAGTAACTACTATTATTCATTTGGCTATTTACGAGAAGCGGATTTTCATATAAAATATGGGTAAGTGGTGAGTATTCATAACCACCCTGAATAGTTATAATGTTAATTTAAATCCGAGGAAATAGAAAATGAATGCGAACGATAAAACAGAAAAGGTACTAAGAGAAATTCATATCATGCTCTCAAAGGCGGAGCCGTATAAGCCGGAGCCGAGCAGGGTGATCATAAACAAGCAGCAAATGATAGATTTACTTGCTGAGCTGAATAAGTGTATATATGCAATACAGGATGAGTATGAGCTTACTGAACAGAGTCGCAATCACGCAGAGAGAGAGTTCAGAAAGAAGGGGGATCAGATAGTCTGGGATGCAAGCAGAAAGGCTGAGGATGTGTATGCAGCATCGGTTATCTATACGGATGAGGCGCTTTCAAGAGTGCGTGATATCATCAATGATACCAACGAGTCACTTGAAAAGCTGTGCAAGAATATGAAGGATAAGATTGCAGAGCAGGAGAAGATAGTTAAAACTAACCAGTATGAGCTCAAGGGACAGCTTCAGGATTTGTCCGATACGGAGAAGTATCTTAAGATTATCGATGACAGAAATAAGGAGATAGAACGTCAGAAAAATGCAGGTAAACCTGTAGAGGAGCGTACTATTGACAATGAAGAGAAGTCCATCTATGCAAACAGACAGACTGAAATCAAGGTAAATATGGATTATATCAGAAAACTGGGACTTGCTGAGGGCGAGGACCTGGGAGATGGTGTAGTGGGTGAAGTGAAGCTTGCAGACGATACACCTGATGCCGGATTAAATCATAGCAATGATAAGGATGAAGCCAAGGCTGCCGGCTCAAAATCGTCTGTTGATGAGGATTATAAGGCAATAAGCAGAAAAGCCGGCAATCCACCTGTTATCAACGCAAAGGAAGGGAAGGAGCTCACAGACGGTATCCACAGAATGTGGCAGAGCATCACCGGAAATAAAGGGAAATGAAACACACCTATGTAATATAAAGCAGCAGTTCAAAACAGAACGGCTGCTTTTTGGCTTATATTTAAAAGTGGGTAATATTAAGCAGATTTTAAGAAAAACAAAGTGGATAATCTGATAAAATATAGCTGACTAACGGCAGGAGAAGGTTTCTGTTCAAAATTCATAGAAGGAGGATAATATGACAATATTAGTTTGTGATGACGACAAGGAAATAGTTGAGGCAATTGAGATTTACCTGATGCAGGAGGGCTACGACGTGGAGAAGGCTTACGACGGCATACAGGCGGTTGAAATTATGAAGAATAAAAAAATAGACCTCATGATAATAGATGTCATGATGCCAAAGCTCGACGGAATAAGAGCTACTCTGCAGATACGAAAGGAAAGCAGGGTGCCGATAATCATTTTATCGGCAAAGACAGAGGATGCTGACAAGATTTTAGGCCTCAATGTGGGGGCTGATGATTATGTCACAAAGCCTTTTAATCCGCTTGAGCTTGTGGCAAGGGTAAAGTCACAGCTTCGCAGATATACCACTCTGTCAAGCAATGATGCAGCCGGAGACAAGGTTTATGAAGCCGGAGGCCTTTTGGTAAATGATGATTTAAAAAAGGTGACTGTGGATGGTGAGGAGGTAAAGCTCACACCGATTGAGTACAATATCCTGCTTTTACTCCTTAAAAATAAGGGAAAGGTCTACTCAATAAACGAAATATATGAGAGCATATGGAACGAGGAGGCGATAGGCGCCGACAATACAGTTGCTGTGCACATCAGACATATCAGGGAAAAAATAGAGATAAATCCTAAGGAGCCACGCTATCTGAAGGTGGTCTGGGGAGTAGGCTATAAGATAGAGGACAACAAATGAAGCAGTATACGATAGGAAAAAAAGCAGCGGTCATAGTCTTACATCAGCTATGCATGATACTTATGGTAACAGGAGTGTTTGCCACAGGCTATGCATTCAGGCACGATGCGCATGGAAATATTGATATATATACACTAATATCGCTTGCGGGCCTGGTAGGCAGCTTTGTGAGCCTGGCATATATGGCAAACGTGGCAGGCAGAAAATCAGAGGATGATTACACAATATACTATTTACCGATTGACAAGGTATACTCTGATGTGATGCTGGTGATATTTACACTGCTCATGGTATTTATGGGAAAAGTGATTTCAGGCGTAAAAAACCAACACTTTGACTATGCATCACTCATTATGACGGCCGGCACATTTACTTTTTTGTTTGATCTGGCTTTTATTATTTTATACCAGAGCATTGTAAGGAAGATAAAAGGCAATATACTTTACACACACAGCCTGATGTACAAGGGCTATGAGCTTTTGAAAAGAGTTATTGAGAAAAAGGATATCCACACACAAAAAAATAAAGAGATAATGCGCATACAGGAGGCACTTGAAGCTATCTCGGAAGGAGCGCTTGACACTACACTCAATGTCAATGAGTTTCATGGGCAGCAGAAAAAGGTGGCGGAGGCTGTCAACCATATACGCCAGGGTCTTATGAGCTCGGTAAATGAGAGCCTTAAAAATGAAAAACTAAAGGCAGACTTAATAACAAACGTATCACACGATATAAAGACACCTCTGACTTCAATAGTCAACTATGTTGACCTGCTTAAGAGGGAAAATCTGGAAAATGAAAATGCCAAATACTATATACATGTGCTGGAGGAAAAGTCACAGCGCTTAAAGCAGCTTACAGAGGATTTGGTAGAGACATCAAAGATTACCTCGGGAAATGTGAAGCTCAATATGCAAAAGCTTGATCTGGTTGAGCTTTTATACCAGACCGGAGGTGAATTCAATGAGCGCTTTGAGTCGAGAAATCTGACAATAGTTACAAAAATTCCATCAGAACAGATATTTATATATGCGGATGGGCGTCAGCTTTACCGCTCTATTGAAAATCTGTATACTAATGCCGCAAAATATGCACTGGAAAATACCAGAGTATATGTAGAGCTTGAAAAGGCAGATAAAAAGGCAGTTTTTACAATAAAGAATGTGTCTAAGAACGAGCTTGACATAGTAAGCAACGGAAATGTAGACCTGACAGAGCGTTTTGTGAGGGGAGAGAGGTCGAGAACCACTGAAGGAAGTGGACTTGGACTTTCGATTGCAAAGAATCTGACCCATTTGATGGGAGGAAAATTCGAAATTAAGGTAGATGGTGATTTATTTATTGCCACAATTACCTATAATATTATATAATAGTAAATAAAAGAATTTTGAAATACACATACGGAGGTAGAATAAGTGAAATTATATGAAAATGGTGCTTACCTTTTAAACGGTAAGGAAGTAATAATTGATGGACCGGAGGCTCAGGCAGCTGTCAAAAGCAAGACCGGCATGGACATCGATAAACAGACAGCTAAGCAGGAGACAATTGCTTACGGTATTTTAAAGGAGCACAATACATCCGGCAATATGGACAAGCTTCAGATTAAGTTTGATAAGCTTACATCGCATGATATTACATTTGTAGGTATCATCCAGACAGCACGAGCTTCAGGACTTGAGAAATTCCCTATCCCGTATGTACTTACAAACTGTCACAACAGCCTTTGTGCAGTTGGTGGAACAATCAATGAGGATGACCACATGTTTGGTCTCACATGTGCAAAGAAGTACGGTGGAATCTATGTACCACCTCATCAGGCAGTTATCCATCAGTTTGCACGAGAGATGCTTGCCGGCGGCGGAAAAATGATACTTGGTTCTGATTCACATACACGTTATGGTGCACTTGGTACTATGGCAGTCGGCGAGGGTGGACCTGAGCTTGTTAAGCAGCTTCTTGAACAGACATATGATATTGATATGCCTGAGGTAGTAGGCATTTACCTGACAGGAGAGCCAATCAAGGGCGTTGGACCACAGGATGTCGCACTTGCAATTATCGGAGAGGTATTCGGAAACGGATTTGTAAAGAACAAAGTTATGGAGTTTGTAGGACCGGGTGTGTCTAATCTGAGCGTTGACTTCCGTATAGGTGTCGATGTTATGACAACAGAGACTACATGTCTTTCTTCTATCTGGAGAACAGATGACCAGGTTAAGGAATTCTTTGAGATTCACGGTAGGGCTGAGGACCACAAGGAGCTTAATCCGGGTGAGGTGGCTTACTACGACAGATTTATTGAGATTGATTTAAGCCAGATTCGCCCAATGATAGCTATGCCATTCCACCCAAGCAATACTTACACTATCGATGAGCTCAATGCAAACCTCATGGATATTCTCGATGACTGTGAGAAGAGAGCTGAGGTAAGCTTTGACGGCAAGGTGAAGCTTGATTTAAAGAGTAAGGTAAGAGACGGAAAACTGTATGTAGACCAGGGAATCATCGCAGGCTGTGCAGGCGGTGGATTTGAGAATATCTGCGATGCGGCTGACATATTAAACGGACATTCAATCGGAGCAGACGAGTTTACACTGAGTGTTTACCCGGCATCTACTCCAATATACATGGAGCTTGTGAAAAACGGAGCTGTAGCAAAGCTTCTTGAGACAGGTGCAATCGTAAAGACTGCTTTCTGCGGACCTTGCTTTGGTGCAGGAGATACACCTGCCAACAACGCATTCTCTATCCGTCATTCAACAAGAAACTTCCCTAACAGAGAGGGTTCTAAGGTACAGAACGGACAGATCAGCTCAGTGGCACTCATGGATGCACGTTCAATCGCTGCAACAGCAGCAAACAAGGGCTTCCTTACATCAGCAGCGGATATTGATGTCAACTTTACAAAGCCAAAATATTTCTTTGACAAGACTATATATGAGAACCGTGTATTTGACAGCCATGGAGTGGCAGATCCTTCAGTTGAAATCCAGTTCGGACCAAACATCAAGGACTGGCCGGCAATGAGCGCGCTTCCTGAGAATATGCTCCTTAAGGTGGTTTCAGAGATTCATGATCCTGTTACTACAACAGATGAGCTCATTCCTTCAGGAGAGACATCTTCATATCGTTCAAACCCTCTTGGACTTGCAGAGTTCGCACTTTCAAGAAAGGATCCTGAGTATGTAGGCAGAGCAAAGGAAATCCAGAAGGCCCAGAAGGCTATAGAGAGTGGTGAGTGCGCAGGAAAGGCTGTTCCTGAGGTTGCTGAAATCATGGGAGTAGTAAAGAAAAAATTCCCTGAGGCAAGCCATGAGAATATGGGCTTCGGAAGCACAATTTTTGCTGTTAAGCCGGGTGACGGCTCAGCAAGAGAGCAGGCTGCCAGCTGCCAGAAGGTACTCGGAGGCTGGGCAAATATCGCAAACGAGTATGCCACAAAGAGATACCGTTCAAACCTTATCAACTGGGGAATGCTTCCATTCATCATCGATGAGGGAGAGCTTCCGTTCCACAACCTCGACTATATCTTCCTTCCGGGAATCAAGAAGGAAATCGAGGATGCAAAGACGGAGTTTGAGGCATATGTTGTCAAGGATGGTGAATTAAAGCCATTTACACTGAAGATGGGTGAGCTCACAGATGATGAAAGAGAGATAATATTAAAGGGATGTCTCATCAACTATAATCGTAAATAAGGAGAGTTTAATCCGATGGAAGAAACCGGAAAAGCTGGTAAAAAATCAAACATTGAGATAAATGCAGATAAGGGTGCGAAGCAGAATTCGCACCCGGGGCGTGAGGAATGGCCACATCTGATCAGAATAGGTGTCATGGTATTTGTCACGTTTGCAGTCAGTATACTGTTTTTCTTTGCACTGTACAGATTTGAGGGCTTTGCAGGCATATGGAGCAAGCTGCTTGCGGCAGCAATGCCTATTATAATGGGACTTGTGCTTGCATACCTGATGAATCCTGTCATGCTGTGGCTGGAAAGATGCTTTAAAAAGCTTCTTTCCAAAAAGATGAAAAGCGAAAGCAAGCTGCGAAAGGTTTCAAGAGCTCTTGCAATCACAGGCTCGGTTATTATTCTTGTAGCGATTATTTCGCTCCTCATTGCGGCTATTGTGCCTTCTGTCATAGCAAGTATATCGGGACTTATGAAGACACTGCCAAATGATGTTGCGGCATTCATCAACATGATAAAGAACGGCAATTTCGGGGACAGCAAAATTGCTGAGCTCGCGAGCACAGGTTTACAGAATGCAACCGACTACATTGAGGATTATGCCACAGAAAAGCTGATTCCTGAGGCACAGAAGTATGTTGCACAGATTACAACCGGTGTGATTTCGGTAGTCAGAGGCTTATTTAATTTTATTATCGGAATAATCGTGATGGTCTATGTGATGAGTATTCAGGAGACTCTCGCAGGACAGAGCAAAAAGATAATATATGCTGTCTGCAAGCCAAAGACAGGCAATATCATCATTGAGACGATCAGAAAGACAAATGAGATTTTTGGAGGCTTCATAAGCGGTAAGATTATAGATTCACTGATTATAGGTGTGATTGCATATTTCGGATGTCTGATTTTAAGGATTCCATCATCGGTGCTCGTTGCAGTGATTATCGGCGTCACAAATGTGATTCCGGTATTCGGACCGTTTATCGGTGCAATTCCATCGTTACTCATAGTAGTAATTCAGAGTCCGTGGCATGCGCTTTATCTTCTGATATTTATTGTCGTGCTGCAGCAGGTGGATGGTAATATAATAGGGCCTAAGATACTTGGCTCATCTACCGGTCTTTCGACCTTCTGGGTTATGTTTGCCATACTAATCGGCGGAGGAATGTTTGGTTTTCTTGGAATGTTACTTGGTGTTCCAACCTTTGCTGTGATATACTATATTGTGAAAAGAGTTGTTAATTATGCTCTCAGGAAAAAGAAGCTTCCTGAGGACACAAGGGATTATACAAAGACAACAGGCGTAGATACCAAAAATAATAAGCTTAAATACGAGTAGGTGAAATAAGTGGATAAATACGAATACAATCTCAAGCTGGATCAGATAAAAGCCCTAAGCGCCGAGGAGGGCTATATGAGCGCAGCAGAGATTGCGGATAGCATAAATTGGAACAAAATTAAAAATGTAAATACACTCGTTAAAATCGGCGAAATCTACGAGAAGGCCGAAAGATACCAGGATGCAAGGGACATACTTTTAATGGCCTATGACCGTTCACCAATCGGCAGGATGATTATATACAGACTGGCTGAGGTCGCCATCAAGATGGGTGATTATGATGCTGCTACAGAGTATTATGATGAGTTTGTTGAGATAGCGCCTCATGATGATATGAAGTATGTATTAAGATATGCCATCAAAAAAGGGCAGGGAGCTTCATTTGATGAGCTTATCACTATTCTTGAAGAGTACAAGGATGAAGAATACACTGAGGAGTGGGCATATGAGCTTGCATATCTATACCACAAGGCCGGAAAAGCCGATAAGTGTATAGATGCCTGCGATGAGCTCATTCTGTGGTTCGGAGACGGACCATATGTGGAGCGCGCGCTGGAGCTTAAGATGCTTTATCAGCCACTTACCAAGGCTCAGGAGGAAAAGTACAGACGATTCAAGGCAGAGAAGGAAAAGCCGGCTAAGATAAAGGATGAGGATGAGGTCACAGAGATAGGTGCCATGGAGATGGTAAAGGGCGGAGAGATAGTGCATGATGACGTAACTATTCCGCAGATTACTGTAAATCAGGAGAAGTTCAATACTGTAAATTTACAGCAGGAGATTGCCAAGGGTATGCAGCAGATCATGGAGGCCAAGGGCAAGAATGAAGTTGCTGATACGATGGATACCATCAAAAAGATAGTTGAGGATATTCCTTATCTCAAGCTCGAAAAGGAGCAGGAAGAGTATGTACAGCAGCCGGAAGAGACAGAGCATATCGCTACAGATGAAGAGATAGATGGTTCACTTAAGTTGAATTTCAAGGAGCTTTTGGGTGAAGACGCTGACGGACAGATGTCTATGGTCATGAGTGAAAAGACTCAGCTTGAGCATCAGATTACAGGACAGATGTCTATACAGGATGTGCTTGAAGAATGGGAAAAGACCAGACATGCGGCTGAAATTGCCCTTAAAGAGGCTGAGCAGCAGAAGCTTGAGTCAGCTAAGGCAAGAGCACTTCAGGAGGCAGGAGACATCATGGAGAGACTAAATGATGTCATTCCAAAGCTGGATGCAGGTGTCACTCCGAAGGAACTTCTTGAGGAGGAGTATTTGAAGGTCCCGGTTGATATTATAGAGCAGAAAGCTGCCGTGAAGGAGCCTGAAGAAGAGCAGAAACCGGATATGCAGGAGCTTTATGCAGAGGAGACTGTGGATGAAGTACAGGAGCCGCAGGAAGCACCGGAAGATACTATAGACGAAGCACAGGAGCCGCAGGAAGCACCGGAAGAGGCTATAGACGAAGCACAGGAGCCGCAGGAAGCACCGGAAGAGGCTATAGAAGAAGCTATAGAAGAAGTGCAGGAGTCACGGGAAGTACCTGAAGAGGCTGCAGATGAAGCCAGGGAACCGGTTGGAGAGCCGGAGGATATAATTATGGCAGAGGAGTCTGAGAAAGACGAGATACTCATGCAGCCGACTACCATGATGCCTGAAATAACAGATGATATGTTAAATGTCGATGATGATACATCAGATGATGAGACTTCACAGGAGAAAGAAAACGTTTCTGAGAAGAGAGATTTTGATCATGTGACATCATTTATCGAGCAGGAAATAGCCAAGATGACAGCAAAAAATCCGGGACTGGAGAAGAAGCTGGATATGGCTAAGACAAGAAAAATGCCGGATATTTCATTGCCGGAGGATTTAGACAGCGAAGAAGATGACTCGAAATTGAAAGAAACAAAACATATAAAAGAGCTTACAAGCGAACAGAAAGCTATATTTTCATATTTCATACCGGTAAAGGGTATGGAGGATCAGATCTGCAAGGCATATAATGCAGTGCTTGATCATTTCAACAGGAAAGAAAACGCATCCACAGGCAACCTCATTATACAGGGAGAGCAGGGTTGCGGAAAGACAATGCTTGCTACAAGCTTTATAAAGGTATTACAAAAAGATGGTGAACAGCTTACAGGAAAGATGGGCAAGATTGATGCTGCCGCACTCAATAAAAAGGATGTGCAGCAGGTAGTCAGAAAGATAACAGGAGGCTGTCTCATCATAGAAAGAGCCGGTGATATCGACCGCAGCATAGCTGCCCAGCTATCATTTTTGATGGAGCATGATATTACAGGAACACTCTATATACTTGAGGATACATCAAAGGGTATAAAGAAGGCTCTCTCAATGGATGAGGGCTTTGCATCCAAGTTCACGGAAAAGATATCGGTTCCTATTTTTACAAATGATGAACTCGTATTGTTTGCCAAATCGTACTCTGCAGAGCTTGGGTACAAGATAGATGAGATGGCTATTCTGGCATTGCATAACAGAATCAGCAATATTGAGAGGATAGACCAGGCTACCACTCTGACAGAGGTCAAGGATATAATTGACGAGGCCATAGACAGGGAGGCTCACAGCGGACTTAAGAAGGCTATAAGTATTCTGACAGCCAGGCGATATACAGATGATGACCGAATTGTACTCAAAGAGGATCATTTCAGGGAAAAATAAATACTTATGGGGGGTATATATATGTGTAATTTTACAGCAATGGATTGTTACCTGTTCGGTCAGGCAACACACTATGATATCTACAAAAAGATGGGTGCTCACTTAGCTGAGCGCAAGGGAAAAAAAGGAGTGTGCTTTGACGTCTGGGCGCCACATGCGAGGGAAGTATACGTGTTTGGTGAGTTTAACGACTGGAATGAGACCAGTCATGAGATGAAGCGTGTAGAGCCGGAAACCATGGGAGTGTATGAGCTTTTTGTACCGGGAGCGCAAAAGGGTCAGATGTATAAGTTTATTATAGTCACTGAACAGGGTGATAAGCTGTACAAGGCGGATCCATACGCAAACTACGCAGAGCTTCGTCCGGGAACAGCGTCAATCATCACAGATATCGAGCACTTCACATGGACTGACAAAGAGTGGATGGATAAGAGAGCAGCAAAGTCAGATGCTGATGTATATTCTTCACCTATGGCTATATATGAGTGTCATCCGGGCTCATGGATGAGACATCCGGGCAGGGATGATGAGGGCTTTTATACATACAGGGAGCTTGCAAAATCACTCATATCCTATGTGAAAACTATGGGATATACACATATTGAGCTTATGGGTATTTCAGAGTATCCGTTTGATGGCTCATGGGGATATCAGGTGACAGGCTACTATGCACCTACATCGAGGTATGGAGAGCCTGAGGATTTTGCATACTTTGTTGATCAGTGCCATAAAAATAATATCGGAGTAATCCTCGACTGGGTACCTGCACATTTCCCAAAGGATGCGCATGGACTTGCCAATTTCGATGGAACAGCCACATATGAGTATGCAGACCCAAGAAAGGGAGAGCATCCCGACTGGGGCACAAAGATATTTGACTACGGTAAGAATGAAGTAAAGAACTTCCTTATCGGAAGTGCACTTATGTGGATAGAAAATTACCACGTAGACGGACTCCGTGTGGATGCAGTTGCGTCAATGCTTTATCTTGACTATGGAAAGAACGACGGACAGTGGGTGCCAAACAAGTTTGGAGGAAATAAGAACCTCGAGGCAGTAGAGTTTTTCAAGCATATCAATACACTCATACTTGGAAGAAATCACGGAACTGTAATGATAGCCGAAGAGTCTACCGCATGGCCAAAGGTAACAGGCAAGGTAGAGGAAGACGGACTGAACTTCAGCTACAAATGGAACATGGGATGGATGCATGACTTCCTTGATTATATGAAGCTGGATCCATATTTCCGTAAAAATAACCACAACAAGATGACATTTGCGATGAGCTATAATGAGAGTGAGAAATATATTCTGGTACTGTCACATGATGAGGTGGTACATCTGAAGTGTTCTATGCTCAACAAAATGCCGGGCTTAGAAGGGGATAAATTCAAGAACCTCATGGCAGGATATGCATTTATGATGGGACACTGTGGAAAGAAGCTTCTTTTCATGGGACAGGAGTTTGCACAGAAGCAGGAGTGGAGTGAGGAAAGAGAACTCGACTGGTATCTGCTTGAGAATCCGGAGCATAAAAAGATCCAGAACTGGGTAAAGGAGCTGCTTCACCTCTATAGGAGAAACCGCTGTCTGTATGAGCTGGATTCAAGCTGGGAAGGCTTTGAATGGATAAATGCAAACGATGCAGACAGAAGCATCTTCAGCTTTATCAGAAAGAGTAAGGATGGCAAGAATAATATGCTCTTTGTCATCAATTTCACACCGGTAGAGAGACCTGATTACAGAGTCGGAGTGCCAAAGCACAAGACATATCAGCTCGTTTTAGATAGTGAGGATCCTAAGTTTACCGGCAAAACGGTACAAGCGCCTGTAAAGAAGGCTGCAAAGGGCAGAGGCAAGGCAGCAAAACAGTCATATAAGAAGCTGGACTATAAGGCAGTCAAATCAGAGTGTGACGGCAGACCATTTTCATTTGCTTATCCACTTGCGCCTTACGGAGTTGCTGTATTT